>Ga0207421_10000002_pt1 | contig 228945 bp, 203 predicted proteins | sample SodLakKL_010_SED_4_FD_187542 | JGI IMG/M metagenome (GOLD analysis project Ga0207421, IMG submission 187542) | Alkaline sediment microbial communities from Lake Tanatar, Kulunda Steppe, Russia - 8KL_010_SED (SPAdes) (version 2) | ecosystem: Environmental > Aquatic > Non-marine Saline and... | reverse complement strand
ACGCTTCAATAATAAGCTTTTCTAGATACTTCGATTCAAGGATACAACATCCCTTTATTTATTCCCTCTTTTTTGTCTCACATCATTTACAACTCAACAATTTTTTCAGATCAGGCCCGTGATGCTCGCGATGCCCATGAACAAAAGCAATATGGCGATGATCTTGTGGAAATAGTAGTTGTTGATGTGGCGCACGAGCGTCATGCCGGCGAGGCTGCCGACCACCACGAAGGGAAGCAATCCTGCGGTGTAGGCGAGGTTGTGGACGGCATACTGCTGGTTGACGGCGAAGCCGATGACGCTGCCGGTGTTGATCATCAAGAAGAAAAGCATCAGCGTCATGCGGAAGTCGTTCTTGCGCATGCGGGTGTTCGAAAGATAAATCAGTACGGGGATCCCGCCGACACCGACCAACGTGTTCATGATACCGCTCAGGATGCCCACGGGGATGAAATAGCGTTTGACACGGGTGATTCTGTAGGGGAGTTTCAATAGCTTGTTAAGGGCGGTCGCGACAAGCAGGATGCCCAAGATGATCTTGAAGAGCCGCTCATCGACGACCGGTAGGAAAAAACCGGTCAGGAAGGCGAAGATGAACCCGGCGATGATCAGCGTCCTGATGTTGGATAGATTCTTTAGCGTGAGGTTTTTCTCCTTGGTGAGGATGAAGATGTTCAAGACGAGATTCAAAGACACGACGATGACCCTTGTGTCGGCAGGGACAAAAAAGAAGGCGGTGAGCAGGGGCACGGCGAAGATGGCGGTGCCGAAACCGCTCACACCCTTGATGAGGGCGGCCATGAACATGACCGCCCCCGCTAGAAACAAGATGCTGATTTCGAATGTCATTGCCGGTTAGCCAAAACCTTTTCTGTGCGGCGTTTCATGTCTTTTTCTTTGAGCGCCTGGCGTTTGTCGTACTTCTTCTTACCCTTGGCGAGGGCGATTTCGACTTTGCAGAGTCCATCTTTCAGATAGACCGAAAGCGGGATGACGGTCGCACCTTCTTTTTTGATCTTGCCGTGCAGGCGGTCGATCTCACGCTTATGGAGCAACAGTCTTCTTTCTCTTGTCTCTTCGTGGTTGAAGAGGCTTCCTTCTTTGAACTTGGCGATGTGCATGTTGATGATGGAGGCCTGACCGTTTCTGATCCGTACGTAGGCGTCTTGGATGCTGACTTTGCCCTGGCGGATGGATTTGATCTCCGTGCCTTTTAAGGCGATGCCGGCTTCGAAGCGGTCCTCGATGAAATAAAGGTGCGTGGCCTTTTTGTTGCGGGCGATCGTTTTCATCTAGTCACCTCCGGGAATGGTGAAATCGATTTCGCCTTCAAAGATGTTCACGCTTTCGAGCTTGACCTTGATGGTCTCGCCGATGCGGTAGACTTTCTTCTTGCGGCGACCGATCAGGTTCAAAAGGTCCTCGTCAAAGACATAGTAGTCATCATCGAGGGCACTGATATGCACAAGCCCTTCGACGGTGTTGGGTAGGGCGACATAAAGACCGAAGTTCGTGATGCTGCTGATGTGGCCTTCAAAGGTCTCGCCGACCTTGTCGGCCATGTATTCGCATTTTTTCATGTCCGTGACGTCGCGTTCCAATGTGATGGCGTTACGTTCGCGGGCGCTCGACTGGGTGGCGATGTCGCCCATGACGCTGTCATAGTGGTCGGTGGTTTCCTTCGTGGCGTTTTTCTTGAAGAAATATTCGCGCAGCAGCCGGTGGACGATCAGGTCGGGGTAGCGTCTGATCGGGGAGGTGAAGTGGGTGTAGTGCGAGAAGGCGAGGCCGAAATGACCGACATTGGTCTTGCTGTAGACGGCCTTTTGCATGCTTCTTAGCATCAGCATGTTGATGCCTTTCTCGCTCGCGGTGTCTTCGACTTTCTGCAGGAGTTTCTGCAGCGCCTGGTGTGTGATTTTCTTTTTGCTTTTGACTTTGAAACCGAGTGCGTTCGCGATGGTGAGCAGCTGTTCGATCTTCTGTTCGTCCGGTTCCTCATGGATTCTGTAGATGAAGGGAAGTTCCATCCAGAAGACGTGTTTCGCGACGGTCTGGTTGGCAATCAGCATGAACTCTTCGATGATGCGTTCGCTTTTGCCGCGGTCAAGCAGACTGACATTGACGGCCTTGCCGTTTTCATCGAGCGTGATGTAGGCCTCATCGGTGTCGAAGTTGATCGAGCCGACCTTGGTCCGGCGCTCATGGAGGATATCGGCGAGCTTTTTCATCTCGAAGATGGTGTCTTCTAGGAAGTCGTATTGTTTTTTCAGCGCCTCGTCGCCGTCAAGGATCTTGTTGACCTTGGTGTAGGTCATGCGGGCTTTTGACTTGATGACGCTCGGGAAGATCTCATGGGATTTGACGCGGCCCTCTTTGTCGATGATCATCTCGCAGGAAAGCGCGAAACGGTCGACGTCCGGCATCAGTGAACAAAGATTGTTGGAGAGGTTCTCCGGAAGCATCGGGATGACCCGGTCGACGAGATAGATGCTCGTGCCGCGTTCATAGGCTTCCTTGTCGAGGATGGAATCCTCCTGGACATAATGGGACACATCGGCGATATGGACACCGAGGTGGTAGGTGCCGTCTTCTTTTTCATAGACCTCGACGGCATCGTCAAAGTCCTTGGCGTCTTCGCCGTCGATGGTGAAGATGAGGCGGTCGCGCAGATCGCGGCGGTCGCCGTAGTCTTTTTCGAGTTCCTTGAACTTCGCGGCTTCCTCGAGTACCTGCGGCGGGAATTCGGGGTCGATGTCGTGTCTGAGGATTTTGCTCATGATGTCGACGCCTTTTTCACTCATCTTGCCGATAATCTCGCTGACTTTGCAGAGGATCATGTCCTTGAAGTCATAGCTGATGATCTCGCATTTGACCTTGTCTTTTTCCTCAGCGCCGTTCAGGTGTTTTTCTTTGATGCTTATGCTTGCCTTGATGCCTTTTTCATCGCTGTCTAAGTAATAGCGGTTGTTGCGTTTGACGACGGTTCCGACGATATGGGTGTGGCGGCGTTCGAGGATGCGGATGACCTCGCCTTCCTTTTTGAAGCCTTTCGGGCTTCTTTCGACGTAGGCGAGCACGCGGTCGCGGTTCATCGCGTCCTTGGTCTTCTTGGCGGGGATGTAGATGTCATCCTCATCGGAATCATCAAGCATCAGAAAAGCGAACCCCTTTTGTTTGAGGTCCAGGACGCCGGTATAGTAGGGTGTGTATTTGATGAGCGTGTACTTGTTTTTCTCATTCGGCATCACAACGGCCTCTTCTTCGAGTTCGTTGATGGTCTTGGCGAGATTCTTGTAATCCTCGCTGCTTTCAAGGTTCATTTCCTTTGAAAGCTGGTTGATGGTGAACTTCTTGCCCTCATGGCGGTCAAGAAAGTCGATGATGCGTTTTCTCATTTTACGTAGCCTCCTTGCTAAAGTGAAAAAAAGAACACCGGTGAGTGTCCTTAGATCATGGCCCAGATTGCAATTGCGATAAACAGGATGGATGTTGTCAGTGTCGTGCGGCTCAAGAATAGTTCAAAGCCACGTTCTTTCTGGTTGGCAAAGAGTTCGGACTTCTCTCCGGAAAAAGCATTGGCCGCGTTATCCTTGGTTGACTGGATCACAACCAACGTGATCAGGACAATCGCCACGAACAGCAACAAAATATCAACTGGTCTCATAATTCGCCTCCTAAAACGATAATACGATATAAAGTATGTAGGACAGGATGATCGTGATACTCGGCATCGCGTACAAAACCTTCGATGTTGGCGGTTTTCTCAACAATGCGACTATTACTATTATAGAGTTTATGGTCCCCAAAATCAAGAGTAAAGAAATATTTTTCAGCTGCGAGGGGTCCTCAAAAACAAGGTATATACTATCACGGATATGGATAATGTCAACAAAAGAAAGAATGAGGATGTTATAAAGGCTCGAACCGAGGATATTGCCCAGGGCCGCATCGAAGTTTCCGAGTCTGAAAAGCGACACGACGGTCGCGACTTCGGGCAGGCTGGTCGCCGCCCCCAAAAAGACCGCGCCGGCGAAAGATGCGCCGAGTCCATAGCGCGTCCCCATCCGGTCCGCGGTCAGGGTGACGAGGTAGGCGGCGATGATGACGAGCACGGAAAAAAGTGTGAAGCGGACGATGATCACGCGAAGCGTGAACCGTGATTCGCCCCGGCTGACCCCGGGCACGTCCTCCTTCATCTTCTTCACCGTGAAAAGATAAAGCAGGATGACCGCGAGACTGATTAGGTTGAAAGTGATGATCGCTGAGATGTCGAGCCACGCGAGATCGAAAAGACCGACCGCGAACAGGCCGACGGGAATCAAGAACAAAAGATACATCATCAGCACGAGCGACCCGGTCTTGACACCGGCGGACGTGCGGTTATAAAAAAGATGGCGGATGAAGATGAGGTCCACGATGGAAAGAATGAGCAGATTGAGCATGTTCGAACCGAAGATGTTCCCGAACGCGAGCCCTGGTGTCCGCAGACGGATGGTCGCGGTCAGTGTCGTGATCAGTTCGGGCAAGGCCGTCACCGCAGCGAGCAAAACACCGCCGAGAAGGATGCTTGAAATACGGGTTTTCCTATCCATCTGGTCAAGATAGAATGAAAGCCGGTTCGCACCATAGATGGTGATGACCGCGAGCAAAAGATACTGCGGAATCAGAAAATTCATGGGCGCCTCCTTCATAGTGTCTTATCCCTTTCATTATAGCACACACGCAAACAAAAACCCTCCCGGCGGGAGGGTTCGGTCGGTTATTTCAGGTTGTAGAAGACGCCTTTGCCTTTGAAGACGGCAGTCTCGCCGAGGTCGTCCTCGATACGCAGAAGCTGGTTGTACTTGGCGATGCGGTCGGTTCTTGAAAGCGACCCGGTCTTGATCTGTCCGGCGTTGGTGGCCACGGCGATATCGGCGATGGTGGTGTCTTCGGTCTCGCCGCTTCTGTGGGAGATGACCGCGGTGTAACCGGCGCGTTTGGCCATTTCGATCGCCTCGAAGGTTTCACTCAGCGTGCCGATCTGGTTGACCTTGATCAGGATGCTGTTGGCGATGCCGGCATCGATGGCTTTTTGAAGTTTTTCGGTGTTTGTCACAAGCAGGTCGTCCCCGACCAGCTGGACCTTGCTTCCGATCTTGTCGGTGAGGCTCTTCCAGCCGTCCCAGTCGTTCTCGTCGAGGCCGTCCTCGATGGAGACGATCGGATATTTCTCGATCAGTTCCTTGTAGAAGTCACCGAGTTCGTCGGCGCTCATCTGCTTGCCTTCCCCGGCGAGGTCGTAGACGCCTTTTTCCTTGTCGTAGAATTCGCTCGAGGCGACATCCATCGCGAGCAGGACATCCTCACCGGGCTTGTAGCCGGCTTTCTCGATGGATTCGATGATGACTTCAAGGGCTTCTTCGTTGCTCTTGAGGTTCGGCGCGAAGCCGCCTTCATCACCGACTGCGGTGTTGTAGCCTTTGCCTTTGAGAACGGCTTTGAGGGCATGGAAGACCTCGGCACCGATACGCAGCGCCTCTTTGAAGGTCGGCGCGCTCACAGGCATGATCATGAATTCCTGGAAGTCGACGTTGTTGTCGGCGTGCGAACCGCCGTTGATGATGTTCATCATCGGGGTGGGCAGTTCTTTCGCGGCGAAACCGCCGAGATAGACATGTAGCGGCAGACCCACATACTCACTCGCGGCTCTCGCACAGGCCATGGAGACACCGAGGATGGCATTGGCGCCGAGTTTGGACTTGTTTTTCGTGCCATCGAGTTCGAGCATCAACCGGTCGATGAGCAGTTGCTGGGTGACATCGATGCCGACGAGTTCGGGGGCGATGACCTCGTTGACATTCTTCACGGCTTTCTTGACACCTTTGCCGAGATAGCGGTCCTTGTCGTCGTCTCTGAGTTCGACGGCTTCATGTTCGCCGGTGGAGGCGCCGCTTGGGACGATGGCGGTTCCGTGGGCACCGGAATCGGTGAAAACTTCGACCTCGACGGTCGGGTTACCTCTTGAATCGAGTACTTCTCTTGCGTAGACGTCAGTGATGTAAGGCATGGTAATCTCTCCTTTGATTTTACTTAGAATAGTTTATTATGGTTTATTTTTTGTTTATGAGTGTCTTTCCGGTCATGGCCTTCGGTTTGTCGACACCGAGGTAATCGAGCATCGTCGGTGCGATATCGCCTAGGATACCGCCGTCACGGATGGTGATGTCGTTGTCGGTGATGACGATCGGAACGAGCGAGTTGGTGTGGGCGGTGTGGGAGCCGCCTTTCTCATCAAGCATCTTCTCGGCGTTGCCGTGGTCGGCGGTCACAATCGAGACGCCGCCTTTTTCAGTGACTTTCTGGGTGACGATGCCAACGCATTCATCGGTCACCTCGACCGCTTTGATGGCGGCCTCGATGTCGCCGGTGTGGCCGACCATGTCGCAGTTGGCATAGTTCAGGATGATGGTGTCGTGGGTGCCTTTTTCAAGTTCCGCGAGGACCTTGTCGGTGACCTCGTAGGCGCTCATCTCCGGTTTCATGTCGTAGGTGGCGACTTTGGGGCTCGCGACGAGCACGCGGTCGGCGTTCTCGATCTCTTTGTCCTCACCGCCGTCGAAGAAGAAGGTGACATGGGCATATTTCTCGGTTTCGGCGATTCTGAGCTGTTTGAGCCCGGCGCCCGCGATGACCTCGCCGTACATGTCGTCTAGTTCCTGCAGACCGAAGGCGATCGAGCCTTTGACATTCGGTGAGTAATGCATGGTCGAGACGAAGTGCAGATCCTCGGGTTCGAGCGGATTGTCAATCCCGGTCTCGGAAGGATTGGTGAGCGCGGTCGAAAGCTGGATGGCGCGGTCGGGACGAAAATTCATGTGGATGATGGCATCACTTTTTTTGATGGTGCCTTCCGGGTCGATGTTGAAGGGGATGACGAACTCATCGGTGATGTCTTCGTCGTAGTTGGCCTTGATGCCGGCTTCGGCGCTTTCATACCGGTCGCCCTCGGCCCGGGTCAGGATGTCGTAGGCTTTTTGGACACGGTCCCAGTTCTTGTCCCTATCCATGGCGTAGTAACGCCCGTGGACGCTTGCAAGCGACCCTTTGCCGGTTTTCTCCATGTAGTCTTCGAGTTCGCCGGTGAACTCGAGCGCGCTTTTCGGCGGCACGTCGCGGCCGTCCAAAAAGGCATGGACATAGACCTGCTTGATGCCTTTGTCCTTCGCAAGGTCGAGCATGGCTTTGAAATGGTCGATGTGGGAATGGACGCCGCCATTGCTCAAAAGGCCCATGATATGGAGCTTGGAGTCCTTCTTTTTGACATGGTCGATGGCGTCGAGGTAAGCCTCGTTTTCAAAGAAAGTCTCGTCTTTGATCGATTGGTGGATTCTTGTCAGGGACTGATAGACGACACGGCCGCCCCCGAGATTCATATGGCCGACTTCGGAATTGCCCATCTGGCCTTCAGGCAGTCCAACGGCAAGGCCGCTGGCTTCAAGTGTGTTTTGCGGGTAGGTCTTCATCAGGTAGTCGAGATTCGGCTTTTCAGCCCGGGTCACGGCGTTGCCTTCGGTGTCTTTGGCGAGTCCGAGACCGTCCATGATGATTAATACGATCGGTCGTTTCATAATGATCACTCCTCATCCCAAATTATAACAACTTTTAACCCTTTTTCATAGGGAAATAGCTTGTCCGTAAGCGTTTACTTGTTTCCTTAATCGGTGGCGTTTTGCATGAAACTTGCGTATAATGAGAGAGTGAAAGGTGGCATCGACCATGAAAAAGAATCTGCTTGAGAAATTTTACCAGTATTTCAGTGAAAACGAAGGACGCATCACAAACTACAGTGTCCCTGATCTTTGGACACGTTTCAATATCGACAAAATGACGCCGACCCATCTGAGAAACGGTGAGGTCCTGGTCGATCCGCACCGTTTCTTCAAGACCCTGATAAAAAATGTCTTCCTCGATAACGCACCGGGCGACATCGCGCCGCTATCCAGACAGAAAAATCTCGACAGCGGCGGCGACTGGATCAAAGAAAGCATCATCTATTCGGCGATGGTGCGGACCTCTTCGGCCTGGGACCACGACCGCAGCGGCTTTTTGGAAGATAAAAACCGCGACGGCTTGAGGGAGACGGGCACGTTTCTTAAAATGCTCGCGCTTCTGCCCTTCTTGAAAAAGATGGGTGTCGACGTGCTTTATCTTCTACCGGTCATGACCTTCAGCAAGAAACACAAGAAAGGCGAACTCGGCAGCCCCTATAGCGTCCAGGACTTTTTCATGCTCGATGAGGCCCTCAAAGACGACCTCACCGGGGATGCCTTCACCATCGACGAAGAGTTCAGGCTTTTGATCGAAGCCTGTCACAGCCTCGATATCCGGGTGATGATCGACATCATCCCGCGCACAAACGCGATCGACTCCCATTTCATCAAGGACCATCCCGACTGGTTCTACTGGGTCAAGAAAGATCGACTCCCCGACTACGGGCCGCCCCATATCAAGGGCATCCCCTCGACTTCCGTGCCTTCGCGCGAACGGATGGAGAAAGTCTATGAGAGCGAAAACACGAAAAAACACATCGCGATGTTCGAATTCGACCCGAGGACCAAGGACAAAGAGACCTTCGACAAGATCAAAGACAGCGACAACCTGTTAGAGACGATCGAGGACACCTTCGGTCTCACCGTCGCGCCGGCATTCAGCGACCACATCAACGACCCGCAGCCACCCTGGACCGATGTGACCTTCTTCAGACTCTACTTCGACCATCCCGATGTGGCGAAACCCTATATAAGCAAAAACACGCCACCCTATATCCTTTTCGACTCCATCAAGTGCAACCTCCACCCCGGCAAGAAACCCAACACCGAACTCTGGGAGATGATCGCCGACATCATCCCTTATTACCAAAAGACCTTCGGTGTGGACGGCGTGCGCATCGACATGGGCCACGCCCTTCCGAAAGAACTGCTCAAGATGATCATGGACCGGGCCCGCAACAGCGACCCCGACTTCGCCTTCATCGCCGAAGAACTCGAAAACGCGAATGCGGCCGAAGCGAAACAGAAAGGCTACAACATCATCGTCGGCAACGGCTTTTTCGCCCAACCCCGTATTTTCAGCGGCGAATGCAAGGATTTCTTCTTGAAAGCGCCGACTTACGCTCTGCCGCTGTTCGCCGCGGCCGAGACCCACGATTCACCCCGGATCGCCGCGAGAGCGGGCGGCGAGACCCTCTCGAAGGCGCTCACCGTCCTCAACCTGTTCATGCCCAACGGCGTCCCCTTCATCAACTGCGGCATGGAAATCCTCGAGACCCAGGCGATGAACCTCGGACTTGACGCCACTGAAACGGAGAGAAAGCGCCTTTCCTACGAAGACCCCTATTACGGCAAACTCGCGCTTTTCGACCGCTACCAGCTCCACTACACCTATCAACGGCGCTACTTGATTCCGGCGCTCATCCAAAGCGTGCTTCCCATCAGAAAAACACTCGTAAAAGCCATCATGGACAAACGCGCCTTTGCGCCCATCGACACCCCGAACCCCTTTTTCATCGGGCTTTCCTACGTCCTGGGCAAGAAACTCTACCTCATCTTCGGCAACGTGAACCCGACCCACGAGGAGAACGAACATGTCGATATCACCGCCTTGCGCAAGAAAACAAAGACCAGCACCCAAAAAGGCACACTTCTTTTTTCCACCAACGAACCAAGAAGGCCCTTCACCCAGTTCATCGACCAAAACACTTTGGATATCCATCTCGCCCCCGGCGAAGTCAAGATCGTGGTGATATAGATGGCCCTCATCCTGAACGGCTCGCCGAATGAAAACGGCTACTCGATGACCCTCGCCCGGGCCCTCTTCGATCTTGATGAGGGCACGCGCTATAACGCCTATGATCTGGATGTCACAAGCTGCGACGACTGCAAGGTCTGCAGCCACAAGCCCACTTGCAAGTACAACGATGACGACCTTTCTTTGATTCTGAAGGCCCTCGCCCGGGAAAAGACACTCATCTTGATCAGTCCCGTCTATTTCGGCGCCTTCAGCGACAAGCTTCTGTCCATCATCAACCGCTTCCAGCAACTCTTCGACCGCAAACACAAGCACGGTGATCCCCTTACCAATATCGACACGCTTTATGTCGTCGCCACCTCGGGTGCCGATAATCCCCGCATGGCTGAAGGCATCCGGCTCACCACCGACATCCTTAAAAGCCTCTTCGAGACGAAAACGACGGACATCTTCTTCTTTCCCGGCACCGACGGCGTCAAGGACGCGCCCACCCGGTTCAAAGACGAACTCGAAACGATGAAGAAACGCATAAAAAAACACTGACCGGGCCGGTCAGTGTTTTTGATTGGAAAGGACGAACGGCGTATTGAGCAACACACGCTCATAGATCAACTTGATGGCGAGAAACTGAATCGGCCATTTGAGCGTCATCGCGACGATGCGGAAGGGCATCTCGGCGAACATGCCGGGACCGAACCAGATGTAAAGCTGAAGGGAGTTCAGGCCGAACGCCAGCAGCGAGGTGACGACAAGCACGATGACGAGTTTCACAGGCGGAAGCGTCTTGCGCCTATAAAACAGCAATCCCCCCATCAGACCCCACAACATCGCCGAGATGGTCATCAGGTTGAAGGAGAACGCGAAGGGTGAGATCATGACATAAAGCCAGTCGACCACGAAGCCGATCAAGAGCCCGTAGGCCGGGCCTAACACCATCCCGCCGATGAAAAGTGGAATATCATATACCGAGAGTCTGAAGGTGGCGGTGGTCAGACTGAAGACCTTGAGCGCGACCCCCATGGCCGCGAAAGTTCCCGCCAGAAGCATCCGGCGCAGATGAAGCGAATTATCCATATAAAAAACCTCCTAAAATGATTTCAAGAGGTCCACAAAAATTACTCTGCCACGAATTCGGGCGGTTGAAAGTAAGATCAGCGGACGCACTGCCTCACCGCCACGGAAGACCCGTGTTCGTCCACACCCGACATCCCATGGTGTGACACTTGACGCGAAGACAGTTACTCTGATAAACCCATTGTAACAACTATTTCCCATTTTGCAAGGGAATTACGCGAAGTCATCAAAAGAGGGCCGCACGGACCCTCTTTTTCACGCTTTTCAGATTATTTTCTCTTATGTCCCACGGGGGTGCCGAACTCGACCGACTCGATGCGCATGGCATCGAGGGTGCGCATGGCATCGGCGTCGATTTTGAAGTCGACAGCGGCATTGGTTTCGATGTGCTTTCTTTTCGCAGAACGGGGCAGGGGAAGCAGTCCCTTTTGAAGGATGTAGCGCACGGCGAGTCTCGGGACGCTGACATTGTATCTGCGGGCGATTTCTTTCAAAGATTCATGATTCAAAACCGCGCCGCGGCCGAGCGGCGAATAGGCCTCGATAAGAATCCCGTTCTCGTGACAATAGCTCACGGTCGCATCCTGCGTGTGGCCGATATGGAATTTGATCTGATTGACCATCGGCAGCGACCCGCAGTGTGTTTTCAGGTTCTCGAGATGTTCAGGCTCGAAGTTCGAGACCCCGATGGCGCGCACCTTGCCTTCTTCAAGCAAATCTTCCATGGCTTTGAAGGCTTCCACATTGCCCTCGTCGTGGTTGGAGAACTTCTCGTTCCAGGGCCAGGGCGCGTGGATGAGGTATAAATCGACATACGATGTATCAAGACGCTCGAGGGACTGCTTAAGCGCTTCTTTGGTGCCTTCATAGGTCTTGATCGCAGAATCGAGCTTGGTCGTGATGAAAAAAGCTTCCCGGTCGGTGCCGGAGGCCTTGAGTGCCCGGCCGACCTCGGTTTCATTGCCATAGCTCTGCGCGGTATCGATGTGCCGGTAGCCGAGTTCGATCGCGGTCTTCACCGCCTCGAATGCGTCATCGCCTTTGAGCGGTGCCGTACCGAAACCGATCTTGGGAACGAGCACCCCGTTTTTCAGTCTGTAGTGATCATCCAAAATGTCCATGTAATCCCTCCGATATCTGGTGGTCAAGCATGCGTAATCCAAAAGCCGTGGTTTTGAACTTTACGAAAACGCGGCACCACGCTGCGGTGCCGCGACATTCATTCAGTGCGTTCGCTCATCGGGCGGATATGCTCGGACAAGGTTTGCCAGCTCGGATGGGCCCGGTAAGCATCAACCAGTGCGTCCGCCACATAGATGACAAGCGTGCTGCTCGGTTGGAAGATCGGGACACCGTAAGGGTCGTCGCTTCGGGGCTGACTGCGCAGCACCTCAAGCAGGGTGTCGCCTTCGATGACGATTTCTTCAAGTGCGGTGGCGTGGTCGAACACACCCTCGTTCATCGTCGTCACCGATTCGGGGATGACGATCTGCTCTAGATTGGTGCCCATGAAGGCATGTCGGCCGATCGTTTCGAGGCTTTCCGGCAGGGTGATGGTCTTCAGACCGCTGCTTCTGAATGCGGATTGTTCGATGGTTTTAAGGCCCTCGGGCAGGTCGATGGTCTTCAGGCTTTCGGTGTAGGCGAAGGTCATCGCCTCGATGGTTTCAAGACCGTCTGGCAGCGTGACGGTGTGGAGGCTTCGCGCACTGTGAAAGGCGGTGTTGCCAATGAAAGTCACACTGTTTGGAATATGGAGTTCCTCAAGGGACTCAGCATACTGGAACGCGGCCACATCGATCGTGGTGAGCTGGTCTGGAAACTGTACCGCTTTCAGGCTGGTCGCCTGGTAGAATGCCCCTCGTTGCAAAACTTCCATGTCCGGCGGCAGTATGACTTCTTCGATTCGTTCATCGGCGAGACGGACATGCCCACCGACCGTGGCACCGAAAAAGACATATGGAAGACGGTCATAGCCGTAGAGGAGATAACTTCTCACGATGGTTTCATAGCTATAATAGACGTCATCGCCGAACACGATTTCATCGCTGATGGAAAGCACTTCGCGGATGGGACAGGACGCTGAATAGATCCACATTTCATCGTTGTCAGAATCATCGGGATGATCGGCCGCTTCGCCGCACACCGCGCCGTATTCGTCCATGATCTCATCGAATTGCTGGTTGGTTATGATGCGTTTTTGATGGGCGAGCGCTTTTTGATAGAAATCGTAATTGAAGCTCGCGACGACACCCACCGCGTCATCGAGGGCCCTTTCGGCGCTGCCGCCGGCACTGTTCCAATTACGAAGTGCGGGTGCGTCTGCATCGACGATCAGCGTGTCCTCTGAATCAGCGACGGTGAGACCCGAGATGGTCACACTGCCTCCCGTCTGGCCGGTGATTTGGAGTCTCAGCGCCTGAATGCCGTCGATCTCGACGCTGAAGGTGTGGGTGCCCCCCTCATCGATGGTGGCGTGGTTTTGGTTGTCGGCGGCGGAAATCAGACTCAGACTCGCGTTTTCAATCGCATCGACTTCAAGGGTCAACAGAACGGGCCCGTTCCATCCGAAGTCGTAGGTCACGGGACTTTCAAAAAGTGCGAAGATGGATCCTTCGAGATGAATCTCGAGGGTGCCACCGAAACAGTACTGTTCGCCCGGGATCTGGCAGAAAGACTCATCATTCACAACGGAGTCAAGATCGATGAGATCCCGTTTGAACCATGTCGTCTGAGGCAGATGAACATCCCTTTCAGCATCATAGGCGTCTTTTCCGACGGGGACGTCTTCATAGTGCGCCCACCCGTCATAAAACCCGTAATATTCAAGCAGCGGCAACCTTGCACCGAGACCCTGATAGTCTCTCGGCCGGTCGCCTTGTTCGATGGGGTCGAACCGGTAATCGTCGTGGATGAGCGCGAAGTTGAACAAAAGCCGCCACGCCCCGCTTTCCTCATCATGAATTTCCAGCCGGTCCACATTGCGTTTGAGACGCGCGTCCTCCATATCGAGATTGCCGGCATGCAGTTTCTCGAGCACAGCGATATCGATGAGGGGCACCTTTTCTTCATTGTCTTTCGGGTACCAGTAAAGCATGCCTTTTTCGATATCGATCTCGCCGATATCGCTGTCCTCTGACGCATTGAAAAGCGCCAGATCCATGATGTCATGTGCCTCTTCCTCATCTTGAAGTCTCACTGTCAGCATGGTTCCATCCACAGCGACAATCAAATCGGTTTCGTTTTCTTCCGGCGTCTCGCCATTACAGGCGGAAAGTGCCAGAGCAAGCAATAGTGAAAAGCCAAAAAACAACCAGCGTTTTTTCATAGTTCCCTCCATCTAAATTATAGGTTCCCTATTTCTAACACTTCCATTATAGCATTCCAAACGGCCTTTTGGAAGCCGCCATATGCTAGGTGATCACAGACTGAAATCGACCGTACCGCGTCCTTTTGCCTCCAGGAAACGGTTCGCCTTTGAAAAGTGGCGGCAACCGAAAAAGGAACGATATGCCGAAAGCGGCGAGGGGTGGGCGGCTTTGAGGATGAGATGGCGGTCTTTGTCGATCGAGGTTTCCTTCGAGCGGGCATGCGCCCCCCAAAGCATGAAGACGAGCGGTTGGTCGTGCCTGTCGAGTGCGGTGATCACCGCATCGGTGAAACGCTCCCAGCCGAGATCGCGGTGGACGGCGGGCGCGGAATCCTCAACGGTGAGCGTGGTATTCAGAAGCAAGACGCCCTCGCGGGCCCAGGGGGTCAAATCCCCGTGGGCAGGGATGGGAATGCCCAGGTCATTGTTCAGTTCTTTATAGATGTTTTTCAGGGATGGGGGCGGCGGGACTTCCTTGTTCACGCTGAAAGCGAGACCGTTGGCCTGATGTCTCTGGTGGTAAGGGTCCTGACCCAGGATGACAATCCTGACATGGTCGTAGGGGGTGAGCTCGAACGCTCTGAAAAGGGCTTCTTTCGGGGGGTAAACCGTCTTATGTCTATAGAGGTCATTGACATTTTCAAGCAGTCTTTTGAAAGATTCGCTTTCTTTTGTCTCCTTCAGGACTTCTTTCCAAGTGGGCATGGGCACACATCCTCTCATATTTCCATGATATAAGAAAAGGCGCCCGATGTCGAGCGCCTTTTTGGTTGTTACTTGTTGTTGATTTTGGCTTGTGCCGCAGCGATGATGGCCGCAGGGACACGGAATGGTGAGCAGGAAACGTAATCGAGTCCGGCGTTGTGGAAGAATTCGACACTGGCCGGATCGCCCCCGTGTTCACCGCAGATACCGATGATGAGGTCCTTGTTGGCACCTTTGCCACGTTCGGTCGCGATTTCGACGAGCTGGCCGACACCTTCCTGGTCGATGGACTGGAATGGGTCGTGTTTGATGATTTTGATTTTTTCGTATTCAGCGAGGAACTTACCGGAATCATCGCGGCTGAAGCCGTAGGTCATCTGGGTAAGGTCGTTGGTCCCGTAGCTGAAGAAGTCGGCGTGCTTGGCGACCTGGTCGGCCACAAGCGCGGCGCGTGGGGTCTCGATCATGGTTCCGACAAGATAGTCGAGCTTGACGCCCGCTTCCTTGATCAGTGCGTCGGCGGTATTTTGGACATAGTCCTTGAGGTAGGTGAACTCCTCGACCGTTGAGATGAGCGGGATCATGATCTCAGGCTTGACCTTGATACCTTCCTTGGCCACTTCGAGGGCAGCTTGGATGATGGCCTTGGTCTGCATGACAGTGATTTCGGGGAAGCTTACTGCGAGGCGGCAACCGCGGTGACCGAGCATCGGGTTGAATTCATGGAGTGAATCAAGCGCGTTGTTGAGGCGCTCTTCGGTGACACCGAGCTTCTTGGCCACAGTCGGCACTTCATCCCTTTGTGGGAGGAACTCATGGAGTGGCGGGTCAAGCAGACGGATGGTGACGCTCTTGTCATTCATGACGCTAAAGATTTCCTTGAAATCCTTGAGCTGATGGGGAAGCAGTTTCTCAAGGGCTTTTTCGCGTTCTTCCTTGGTTTCGGCGATGATCATCTCGCGGACGTTGGTGACACGTTCGTCTTCGAAGAACATGTGCTCCGTACGGGCGAGGCCGATGCCTTCGGCACCGAAATCGATGGCCTGTTTGGCATCTCTTTCATTGTCGGCGTTGGCTTTGACACCAAGTTCCTTGACGGCTTCCGACCAGCTGAGGATTGTTCTGAATTCGGCTGAGAATTCCGGTGGACGGGTTGCGATCTTGCCGGGATAGACATGTCCGGTCGAACCGTCGATGCTGAAGAATTCGCCTTCTTCATAACGCTTGCCGTTGATGGTCATGTATCCTTGTTCTTCGTTGATGACGACCTTGCTTGCGCCGGAGACGCAGCTTTTACCCATACCGCGGGCGACAACCGCCGCGTGGGAGGTCATACCGCCAAGCTGGGTGACGAAGCCTTCGGCGGCGATCATGCCGCTGATATCTTCGGGGCTTGTCTCTTTTCTGAAAAGGAGGACCTTCTCGCCTTCGAGTTTCATTGCAGCGGCTTTGTCACTGTCAAAGACAATCTTACCGGTCGCAGCACCTGGTGAGGCGGCAAGACCCTGTGCGACGCTTTCAGCTTTCTCGATGGCAGTCTCTTCAAAGACCGGGTGGAGTAGTTGGTCGATCTGGGCGGTGTCAACCTTGTTGATGGCTTCTTCTTTGGAGATGATGCCGTCATTTTGAAGGTCGACCGCAATTTTGACCGCCGCATGGGCGGTTCTTTTCCCGGTACGGGTCTGAAGGATGAACAGCGTGCCCTCTTCGATGGTGAATTCGACATCCTGCATGTCCTTGTAGTGTTCTTCGAGGGTGTTGAGGTATCCGATGAGTTCCTTGTAGATTTCCGGACGTTTCGCGGAGAGTTCGGTCTCCAAGTCGAGCGGTGTGCGCACACCGGCGACGATGTCCTCACCTTGTGCGTTGAAGAGGAATTCACCGAACACTTTATTCTCACCGGTTTTCGGGTTGCGGGTGAAAAGCACGCCGGTTCCTGAATTGTCGCCGGTGTTACCGAAGACCATTTCCTGGACGTTGACAGCGGTTCCTAGGTCATGTGGAATCTTGTTGTGGTCGCGGTAGACACGGGCACGTGGCGTATCCCAGCTGCTGAAGACCGCTTCGATGGACATGTTGAGTTGTTTCATCGGATCTTGTGGGAAGGGTTCGCCGACTTCGGCCTTGTAGATTTTCTTGAATTCATCCACAATATAGGCGAAATCTTCCGCAGTCATGTCGACATCGCTCTTATAGTTGTTTTTCACCTTGATGTTGTCGATGACTTCGTTGAAAAGTCTCATCTCAACGCCGACGACGACTTCCCCGAACATCTGGATCAGACGGCGGTAGATATCGTTGACGAAGCGGGGATTGTCGGTCTTTTTGACCATGGCCGCCGCAACCTCATCGTTGAGTCCCAGGTTCAAGATGGTATCCATCATTCCCGGCATGGAAACCTTGGCACCGGAGCGCACGGAAACCATGAGCGGATTTTCCGTATCGCCGAAGCCTTTTTCGGTCTCTTCTTCAAGTTTTTTCACGTAGGTCTTGATGTCTTCGAGAAGTTCCTTGGAGAGTTTCTCTCCATTCTTGTAATACTGGATGCACATTTCGGTGGTAACGGTAAAACCTGCGGGAACAGGAATTCCGAGACGCTTCATTTGTGAGAGGTTGGCGCCTTTGCCGCCCAGGAGTTCTTTTTGGTCCTGGGTTCCCTCTCCAAACATGTAAATTCTTTTCATATGATTCACCTTTCGTTTGTTAAGATTGTTTTCTCAGACACGAGTTATTATATCACTTACAATTGGGCATTTCAACAGAAACAGATACCCATTTCGGCTGAATACAGCCTTTATATGTTGATAACGCTTTCAATAAAATTATTCGACCGAGACCTGTTTTATCTTGAAGCCAGCCTAAGCGCCAAGGACACCGGGTTCGACCGAGAAGTCAGTTCAAGATCGGGGTCGTTTCTTTTGACCGCAAGTCACAAGTCCCTTATAATTATTCTATAATCATCATGCCAAGGAGGCACACATTCAATGAAAAAAGATAAGCTGAAAATCGGCATCATTCTCGGTTCGACGAGAAAAAATCGCATTTCGCCCGACGTCGGACGCTGGGTTTTGGAAGCATCTTCCAAAAACGCGGATGCGGACTACGAACTGATTGACCTGCTTGATTACAATCTCCCCTTGCTCGGTGAGAGCGAGGACAAGGGCGGTGTCGAGCGCTTCAGCGATAAAATCGCTTCTTTAGACGGCTTCATCTTCGTGCTGCCCGAATACAATCACGGCTTGCCCGGTGCCCTCAAGAACGCCATTGACTGGCTGAGCGAGGAATGGCACCACAAATCCGCGGGCATCGTCTCTTACGGTTCCGCCGGCGGGGTCCGTTCCGCCGAACACTTAAGAGGCGTCTGCGCGGAGCTCCACATCGCCGATGTGCGGGCCCATGTGGTCTTATCGCTGTTCGATGATTTCAAGGATATGCGCGAGTTCGCACCGAGGAAGCCGCACACGAAGGCCGTTCATGAACTTTTCAACCAGGTCAATGACTGGGCCGGGGCTTTAAGAAACATACGATAAAATTTAAAACGAACACCGACCGCCCTTTTTTACCGGGACGTGTCGGTGTTTTTTGTTTGGGTTATGACGCTTCAGACGTCGCACACAGTGCGTTTTGAGCGTTTCACTCCGTTATCTTTTTCACGGCGTCAAAAAAGATCGGTGCGCCGCCGGTGTGGAGGAAAAGAATGTTTTTGCCACGGACATCGTGCGTCTTGATGTATTCGCACATGCCCCAAAAGCCCTTGGCGGTATAAACCGGATCGAGCGGAATGCCGTCGGTTCTGAGGACATCGCGGATCGTATCCAGAATCGGCTGATTATAAGCTTCATAACCGCCGGCCAGATAATCATCGGTATAATCGAGGACCGCTTCGGTGACGGTGGCGCGTCCCACCCGCTTAAGATAGTCGTTCACACTGTCCAACACGATGGGTTCGCCTTCTTCTTTCGTTCTCGAGACGGCGATACCGGTGATGGTCTTCTCATCGCCTGCGAGGATTTTGCCGGCGACGAGGCCGGCTTCGGTGGTGCCGGTACCGCTGGCGAGGAAGATGTGGTCGAAAGTGATGCCGTTTTCTTTTTCATAGTCGCTGATTTCACGGTATGCCTCGATGTAGGCCTTTGTTCCTAGGTAGCCGTGGCCGCCGCTTTTGATGTAATAGGGGTTTTTGCCGCGACTTTTGAGATCGAGGATGAGTTGGTCGACGGTTTCTTTCAGTTTGTCTTTGCTGGTGGTGATGATGGTCGCTCCGAGCATATCCATCAGTCTGAGATTGAAGGGCGCATCGCTCGCAGCGGTGGTGATGACCGTATGACACGGGATATTCTTCTGTGCGGCCATGTTGGCGATGATGCGGCAATGGTTCGACGAACTGCCACCGACGGTGATGACGGTGTCATGGCCTTCTTTTTCCATGTGGTCGAAATGATGGACGGCCTTCCGGTATTTGTTGCCGCCGAAGGAGAAATGGATGGCGTCGTCCCGTTTGATGTAAAGCGTGTTTGTTCCAAGAGGATGGTTCATTTTGTGTATGGGGGTTGGAAACATGGTGTCACATCCTTGTCGTTTTGTTATGCCTTCAGGCCAGGCCGATCATGGCACGGATCGTCTTGTAGAGTTCGAGATAGTTCTTCGCGGTGAGTTCGATCTCATCGGCGGCCACGCGTCTGACACCTGCAACGAGCAGCGGCCCTTCGGTCATCACCGATTCCTTGAAACAGATGGTGGCTTTGACCTCACCCTGATAGGTGAGCGGGGCGATGGCGGTCTTGAGCGCTTTTTCGATATTGTCCTGATAAAGGGTCCTGAGGGACTTTTTGGGAAGGTGCTCCGCACAGTAGCGTGAGATGGTACGTTTTGTGGCTACGGTCCTCACCGGTCCGATCTCGCTTTCAACGAGGGGCGCTAGCGTGGTGTCACCCGCGACCAGCAACACCGGCACGCCATAATGACCGGCCATGCGTGCGTTCACGCCGGCTTCACCGAGTTCCTTGCCTTCGATGGTGATTTTGCGGATCTTCTTGCCGGAGAAGGTGTGGTCGAAGATCCCTTTTTCGGTGATGGCACGGGGATGATAACCGATGAACATCGCGCCGTCGAAGGTCTCGTCGATGCCTTCCATCATACCGAGCGGTTTTTCGCTCCCGCTGATCAGCGAGACCCGTTCGTCGAGTTCATCGACGAGGATGTTTTCCATGGTGCCGTGTGAATCATTGACGAGAATTTCTTTGACGCCTTGTTTGAAAAGAATGTCGATGACCAGATTGGCCTCATCCGTCATCAGGCGGCGTCCCCTTTCGTATTCCTTGCGATCAGGACTCAGCATGTCGCCGTTGGTGATGCCCCAGATGCCTTCCATGTCGACTGAAAGATAAATTTTCATTTGTGTTCCCTCCTAAATAAGTCTTGTCGCCTTGATTATAACAAAAACCGGGTGTTTTATAAACAATGATGAGGGTTTGTTTCCGGTTTCAATAAAACAAGCGCCCATGATGGACGCTCGCTTTGTCTTTTGCTTACTTTTTGATCATGATGTATTCGCCATCTTGTCTGGGGTTGTTCTTGAGGTATTCGATGATGGCGTTATAGTGTTTGTCGTTGCCGGGTTTGCAGTCGCTCAGTTTCTCGACCTCGCCTTCGACAATCCCCTCGGCGAACGCTTCGCAGCCGGGATAGCCGCAGGCGCCGCAATCGAGGTTCGGCAGTCTTTCGTGGATGCCCTTGATGAGCGGGTCTTCCTCGACTTTGAGAAACTCGGCCGCAAAGGCGAGACCCAGACCGAGCAGACCGCCCATGACGGCCAGGGTTAGGAATGGACTGATGATCTCTATCATATTATCGCTCCTCGGAAAATTGTTGTTTGATGCCGCAGGCATAGTTGGTGCACGCGCCGCAGTTTTCGCTGTTGACTTCTTGGAAGGTCTTGATCGGTGCGTCGGTGTTCTTGTTCAACAGGTAAGACCCGATGTAGAGCACCACGATGCCGATGACGGTTGCAATCGCTGGTATTGGCATTTAGACGATGCCTCCCAGGCCCAAAAAGGCCAGGGCCATGATTCCGGCGACCACAAGTGAAATGGGGACGCCTTTCCAGGCTGCCGGAACTTCGGCGGCGTCAAGGCGTTCGCGGATGCTCGAGAAAGAGAACATGATCAGACCGAAACCGAGCGCGGCGCCGAGGGCGGCGGTGACAGCGACCCAAAGTCCGGGGAAGACACCGTATTCGGCCGCGTACCCTTCGCCGATGTTGATCTCGACGATACCAAGGATCGCACAGTTGGTCACGATCAGCGGCAGGTAGATTCCGAGCGATTTGTAGAGTTTCTTGCTCACCTTTTTGATGAACATTTCCACAAGCTGGACGAGTGAGGCGATGATGAGAATGAAGGCGATGGTGGATATATAAGTGATTTCCAGCGGTGCGAGGACATAGTAGTAAAGCAGATAGGTGAAGATTGATGCCATGACCATGACGAAGGTCACCGCCGCGGACATCCCGAGCGCGGATTCGGTCTTCTTTGAAACGCCTAGGAAGGGACAGACACCCAGGAAACGCATCAAGACGATATTGTTGATCAGCATTGAGCTGACAATGGCCACAAAGAATACTGTTGGAGAAATCATGCGCGCTCACCTGCACTTTCCATTGCTTTTTTACGTTTACGTTCGGCGGCTTCTTTTTTCTTCTGTTCAATCCAGGCCTTGCGTTCTTCTTCACGCTTGCGCTTCAGGTAGTTGCCGCGAGCGGCGAAGATCGCCAGCCAGATTCCGATGACGATGAATCCGCCGGCAGGACCGATGAAGATGTCCATGTTGAACAGATACCAGTCTGTGTTGATAAGCGTCATTTCGAAGCCGAGCGGCAGATAGACGCCGAGGCCGATGGCGCCGGTGGCGAGAATCTCGCGCGAGAGACCGATCAGCATCATTGCGAGCATGAAGCCCGTCGCCATGCCGAGGCCGTCGATGGCGCTACTTAGGACATTGTTCTTGGATGCATAGCTTGTCGCACGGCCCATGATCAGGCAGTTGACGACAATCAGCGGGATGAAGATACCAAGCGCTAAGAACAAGTCATGCGCGTAAGCTTCCGTGAGCATCCCGATGATGGTCACGAATGTCGCGATGACCACGATATAGGCGGGAATTCTGATTTCTTCGGGAACGAGGTTCTTGATGAGGGAGACCACGATGTTGCTGCCGGTCAGGACGAAGACAACCAGCAGGCCCATACCGAAGGCGGTCTCGAGGGTGCTTGTGACCGCGAGCGCGGGACACATACCAAGCAGGAACACGAAGATCGGGTTTTCCTTGATGATACCCTTGGTGAAGTTGGCGAGTTGACCCGCTTTTTCTTTCTTTTTCTGCATCGGGTTTTTCTTCTGTTTCTCAGCCATGATTATTCACCGTTCCTTTCACTGTGGAATTGGAGTGCTTCGTTGATGACATCATAGACGGAATAGCCTGAGGCGGTCGCACCGGCGAAGGTGTCTTCGATCTCATCTTGTGTGATGTCGGTCGCACCGAGGAACTCATCGAGGTTGTCAATCACGATGGGGCCGATATAATCGGGGGTGTCGCCATGGTCCAGAATTTCAAGATGGAGGATTTCTCCGTCGAAACTGAGCGCGACCTGGGTCACGGTCGTTCCGCTGAAACCATCCGAGCGTCCGGTATAGAGATAGCCGACGTGATCGTCATTCTCGTAATAGTTCTGGTAGAAGTCGAGATATTCGTTGCCGTAGACAACTTCGGCCTCGACAAACGGATGGAAGTTGAACGCCGCATCGATGACGAAGTAGACGGAAAGGCCTGAGGCGGTCGCACCGGCGAAGGTGTCTTCGGCTTCATCCTGGGTGATGTCGGTCGCACCGAGGAACTCACCGAGGTTATCGATGACATCGGGGCCGATGTAACCCGGGGAATCGCCATGTCTGACAACATCGAGGTGGAGGATCGCACCGTCGAAGTCGAGGGCGACTTCGGTCACGGTCATGCCGCTGAAACCTTGGGCCCAACCAGTATAGAGATAACCGACATGTTCGTCGTTCTCATAGTAGTTTTCATAGCGGACCAGATAAGGATAATTGATGCGGGTGGTATCTTCGGTGATATCGGCGAGGTCGGCGATCATCGCGGCGAGTGCTTCTTCTAGCTCGCCATCGACATCGGGGTCGATGTCTCCGATCGCGACGTCCAGGTAAGCATCGAAGGCTTCGGTGGCGCTTGCGAGCGCGTCGGACATATCTTCGATGGTGAGGAAGCCTTTGAAGATGTCATTGCGGTCGACAATCAGATAGACCGTCTCGCCGTTGATCTCGCGATCATAGGAGAAGGCGATGAAGTCCTCGTATTCATCGTAGATCGCGGTCTCGTTCACGAACGCGCGGTCTTCGAAGGTGAAGAATGCTTCGTAGGCCTCTGCGTCAGGGAACAAAGTGCGATACATTTCAAGTTCCTCGTCGATGATGATCTCATCGGAGAACTCGAAGAACAAGGTGGCGGCCGCATTGGTGATACGTTGAACGCTGGTCCAGGTCGCGGTCGCCCCTGTGTCTGTGTCATAGGTGATGTCGCGGGCGTCCTGGCTTGAAAGATTTTCAAGCGGTACGCGGGCGACGTAGGTCGGGGTGTTCTCGGTCGAGCTGATGATGACCTGGCGGATATGACCCTCCATGTCGATGCCGACCAGGACGGTGATGGCACCGAAAGCGTTGGTATCTTCGCCACGGTAGATCTCACCGAGCTTGTCGCCGTCTTCGTTGAAGACGATGATGCGTTCGACGATGAAATCATCGTCGACGATCTCATGTGTCTCGATATCCTGGATGGAGATGTCAGGGAACATTTCCACATAGTTCTCAAATTCTCTTATGAGCCGTTCTTCGGCGATGCGGTCTCTTGTCAGGTGATGGACACCGACGATGGAAAGGCCGCTGATTGCGCCGATGACCATGAGGATGGCGGCGATTTTAATTTTATAGAACATAGTTAACACCTACCGCGGTCAGGATGATGGTTGTGATGACGATCACTGTGAAGATGGTGGCGCTTTTCACCGTGAACTTGTTTTTCGCCCACTTGTGATAATCGATGGCGGGGACGAACATGTTCATGATCAAGATGGAGAAGACGACCCCTTCAGGAAGATTGCCGAAGAGTCTGATCACGAAGGTGATGACACCGAGACCGAAGGCGAAATAGATCCTACCCGGTCTGGTGACCGGCATGGTGATCGGGTCGGTGGCCATGTAGACGGCCCCGAACATCAGTCCGCCCGATAAGAGGTGGACGGCCGGGAACCACCAACCGGCGTCCGTCGAGAGCATGACACCCACGGAAAGCAGGAAGACGGTGCCGAGATAGGTCAGTGGAATGAAGATATCGAATGATCTTCTCAGGAAGAGATAGAGTCCTCCGACTAGAATGAGGAGGGCACTGGTCTCACCGAGTGACCCCGGCAGACCGATTCCTGAAAACATCGCCCAATAGCTGTAGCCGTCGGCGCTGACGACGGTGTCGTTCAGAATGTGTTCGTTGAGGATGCCGAGGGCGGTCGCTCCGAGGTCGGCGTCGATGAAGCTCTCATAGGCGATCACGGTACCGAAGGAGAGGGTCACGAAAACGCGGGCGAAGGCGGCGGGGTTGAAGATGTTTTGTCCCATGCCGCCGAAGATGAGCTTCGCCAGCAGGATACCGATCGCACCGCTGATGGCGACCACGACAAGCGGTATCGCATCGGGGAGTGTGAGTCCGTAGATCAGACCGCTCGTGACGACGCTGAAGTTGTAGACGGTGAAACTTTTATTGTTGATGCGGAGCTTCTCGCCGTTGAGCCGGTCGATAATCTGATAATAGATGTACTCGGTGGCGACCATGGACAAGGCCGCGACGAGTAGAATCCATAAGGCGCTTAGGCCGTGTTGGTAGATGGCGAAGATGACAAGCGGCGCCAAGGCGATTGAGACATCGCGCATCATCCTTGTGGCGCGGGCATCCGGTTTTCTCAGATGCGGCGCTGTTTTACATACTAATTCCATAATATCACCCTATCAGTTTTTTACCTTTCCTCATATAGTCGGTCAGATGAATCTTGCTGGTGCAGACATAGGAACAAAGTCCGCATTCGATGCAGTCCATCACGTCGAGGTTCTCAAGCGCTTCTTTGTCGTTGCGTTTGAAGGCGTTCATGATGTTGACGGGCTGGATATCGACGGGACAGCTGAAGACGCAGGAGCCGCATCTGACACAGGGTTCTTCGTGATGGTCGACGCTCTTGAAAGCAAGCAGGGACGTGGTCGTCGGGGTGACGATCGCATCCTCGTTCGGTGCACAGGTGCCCATCATCGGTCCGCCGATGACCAGTTCGACCGGTCCCTCGTCTTCGACATAACCGTCACTGAGCTTGATCAGTTCGCGGATGCTTGTCCCGACGCGCACACGGATGTTCTGCGGGAACTTGATCGCATCACCGTTGACGGTCAGGTGGCGTTTGGTGATCGGCAGGTTGTGTTTGAGCGCTTCATAGATGCTCGCACAGGTGGATACATTGATACCCAGGATGCCGTATTCCATCGGGAGTCGGCCCAGTTCCATCTTGATGCCGAGGGCGTCTTTGAACGTCGCGACCTCCCAGCCGGCCGGATAGTAATCAGCGACGGTGACGATGTCGATGTTCAAGTGTTCAAAACGGGTCTTCTCACGTTGTAGGACCTCGACGAGTTCTTTTTTCTTCTTCTTGACGACGATGACGCCATGCTCGGCGCCGGTGGCCTGCATGGTGTATTTGAGGCCGTAGAAGATGTCCTCGGGTTGGTCTTTGATGAGACGGTAGTCACTGGAGAGATAGGGTTCGCATTCGACGGCGTTGATGACGACGTGTTTGATGTCGTAATCGGTGGAGAACTTGATATAGGTCGGGAACCCGCTGCCGCCGAGACCGACGATGGATTTCTCCTTGATGATCTCAATGATCTCTTCTTTTTTCATCTTTTCGATGACGCTTTCGGGCCTGTCGGTCACCGTCTCGTGGTAGTTGTTCTTGTAGTCGTTGCGGATGGTCACGCAGGTCAGCTCGTTGGCGCCGTCATCGAATTTCTTCACGGTGCCTTCGATGTACCCGCTGATGGTGGCGATGATGGGCTGGGTGAAGAAACCGCCTTTTCTCTCGCCGAGTTTCTGCCCGAGTTTCACATAGTCGCCTTCCTTGACATCGAGCGTATAGTCCTTCGCCCGGTCTGAATCGAGGTTGATATGGACATATTCGGGATCGGTATAGTCATAAGTGGGAAGTTCCTTGGTAAGCTGTTTGTAATCAGCCACCCGTTTGGTTTTCTTGATCATGTGCTCACATCCTTTATCTGTTTTCTATGGTTTCAATTTCGGATTGTATATGGGCTTTCAGTTTCTCGAGCATTGTTTCGGCCTGCGCTTTGGTTTCACCTAAAACATTGAGATAGACCTTCAGTTTCGGTTCGGTGCCGCTTGGCCTGAGCACGAACCAGATGTCATCTTCGAAGATGAACTTGAGGACGTTGCTTTTGGGATAATCGAGGGTTTCTGTCTTTCCTTCTCTTATCCGTTTACCGCTTTGGTAATCTTCTTTGACGATGAGTTTCTTACCGAGGACTGCTTCGGGCGCATTTTGCCTGAAATCATCCATGATCTTCTCGATCAGCGCCTCACCGGCCTTGCCCTCGTGGACGATATTCATCAGGTGGTCCAAATAGTAGCCGTAAGTCTCATAGAGGCTTTCAAGATAATCCACAAGCGTTCTGTTTTCCTGTTTGAGGACATTGGTGATTTCAGCCGCGAGCAGCATGGCCTGGATGGCGTCCTTGTCCCTTACGAAGTCCGCAAGGACATAACCGTAGCTCTCCTCGTAACCCATCACGAAAGTGCGGGATTCGGTTTCGAGTTTGTGCATCTGTTCGCCGATGAACTTGAAACCGGTCAGCGTCGAGACCACCTCCATACCGTAGTGTCTGGCGATGGTGGCGCCGAACACGCTGGTGACGATGGTGTTGAAGACGACACCGTTTTCAGGCAGCGTGCCTTTTTTCCGGCGGGTCTTCAGGATATAATCCAGGAAAATCGCCCCGGTCTGGTTACCGGTCAGGAAACGGTAATCACCCTCGTGCTTGCACATCAGGCCGAGTCGGTCCGCGTCCGGGTCGGTGGCGATGAGTAGATCGGCATCTTTTTCTGCCGCGAGCTTGAGGGCTTCGGCGAAGGCGGCCTCGTTTTCGGGATTCGGTGAATCGACCGTCGTGAAATCCGGATCGGCAATCATCTGGCTTTCGACCGGATCGACCGTGTAGCCAGCCGCTTCGAGGGTGCGTTTGCCGATGAGGGCGGCCGTCCCATGCAAAGGCGTGAAGACAGTCCGGATGGTCTTGTCTATTTTTGAAGCAAGCTGGAGGGACTTGACTTCCTCGATATAGGCCGCGTCCATGGCTTCTGAAAGGAAATCCACAAGGCCTTCTTCTTCCGCCTCCCTAAAGTCCTTGGCGGGCACCGCGAAGATATCATCGATGCGGTTGAATTCCTCGATCACTTTCGCAGCGAGGAAAGGCACAAGCTGACAGCCGGTACTGTCATACATCTTGACGCCGTTGTAGTTCGGCGGATTGTGCGAGGCTGTCACCATGATGCCGCCGGCAGCGCCTTTTTTTCTGACCGCGTAGGATAGAAGCGGGGTCGGTCGCAGTGACTCGAACAGGTAGGACCTGATGCCCAAAGCGGCAAGCACACTGACACAGGTTCTTGCGAACACCGCGCTCTTGTGGCGGTTGTCAAAGGCGATCACGACGCCTTTTTCTTTCGCGCCGGCGTCTTGTTTGAGCAGGAATTTACCGTATCCGTAGGCCGCCTTGGCGACGGTGTAGATATTCATCCGGTTCGTACCTGCGCCTAAGATACCGCGCATGCCCCCGGTACCGAATGTCAGATCCTTGTAGAAAGCCTCTTCAATCTGACGGGCATCCATCCGTTTGAGTTCTTCATGGAGTTCCTTGTCTATCGAGGGTTCGTTAAGCCATTTTTGATACCGCTCATTCACGCTATGCACAACCCTTTCATATATAATAAAAAACTAAATTATTACAACATTTGTATTATAGCTCATGGAGGACCGATTTTCAACACGAAATATCACTTTCTAAATTGTGTGAAACCACAAAAAAACAGCTTCCATTTAGCGTGGAAGCTGTTTTTCAGTTTCAATATCCTAATCTTCTTCGGCATTGAGGAAGCCGCTGCCGGGTTGCCACCCGCAGGGAACCAGCTTGCCCGCGACCTCATTTTGGAACACTTCGAGGGTCCGAAGGATCTCTTCGACATTGCGCCCGCCCTCACCATGGTTCACATGAGCGGCTTTCAGGATGCCGTTGGGTGCGATGATGAACGTGCCACGCCAGGCGATACCTTTTTCCTCATCGAGGATGCCGTAGGCTTCGCTGACCTGATGCGAGTTGTCGCTGGCATGGATATGGTTGAGCTTGCCCAGATTGGCGGTTTCCTGCCAGGCAAGGTGGGAGAAGACACTGTCGGTCGAGGCGGCGATCAGTGTGGCGCCTTTTTCCTCGAACTTCGCATTGAGGGTGTTGAAAGTCTGTATCTCGGTGGGGCAGACAAAGGTGAAATCGAGGGGGTAGAAGTAAAGGACCACCCATTTGCCGTCGTTCAGCAGCTCATCAAGATTGACGCTGCCGAATCGTTCTGTCCCTTCGCCGCTTGGCATGACGGCTTCCATCTCGAATCTTGGCGCTTGTTTTCCAACTTTGGCGCCGGTAACGTAAAACTCATTTTCAAATTTCATGTAAGTCCTCCTAAAAATTCGTCATCTGACAACAATCTTACCCATTTTTCAGGTTTCTGGCAATTCAAACGCTCATTATTTATTTTCTAAATAAGCGAGGGGGATGTCGGCGATGACCTGGGGCGGTATCCGGCTTTCAAAACCCTATTTCAAAGGTTTCAGATCCCAGATCTCATCGGCATAGTTGCCGATGGTCCGGTCGGAGGAGAAATAGCCGCTGTTGGCGATGTTCATAATCGCCATCTTGTACCAGCGTTTCTTGTCCTTGTAGGCTTCGTTCAGGTTCTCATGCGCCTTGGCATAGGCCGGAAGGTCTTTGAGGACGTAGTATTGGTCATGGTTCAAAAGCTTATCCCTTACTTCCTTGAACTCCGCTTTGGAAACACCCGGGAAGAACCCTTGCGTAAGCTGGTCGACCACGGTGTTGATTTCGGGGTCGCTTTCGTAGATTTTTCTCGGGTCGTAGGTCTGCGCATTGTTCAGTTCATGGACCGCATCGGCATCCAATCCGAAGATTTCGATGTTCTCTGCGCCGGCGAGTTCGGCGATCTCGACGTTTGCGCCGTCGAGCGTCCCGATGGTGAGGGCCCCGTTCATCATGAATTTCATGTTTCCGGTGCCGCTTGCCTCCTTGGTCGCGGTCGAGATCTGCTCGCTGATGTCGCTCGCGGGGATGATCTGTTCGGCGTAGGTGACATTATAGTTCTCCACAAAAACGGCTTTTAAGTGTTTGTTGGTGTCTTCATCGTTGTTGACCTTGTCGCAGATGGTGTTGATGAGTTTGATGATTTTTTTCGCATAATGATAACCCGCGGCGGCTTTTGCGCCGAAGATGAAGGTGTGCGGGTAATAGGCATCCTTGAAGGAGGGGTCGGTTTTTAAGCGGTTGTAGACCATCAGGATATGCAGGGCGTTCATGAGCTGGCGCTTGTATTCGTGCAGTCTTTTGATCTGGACGTCATAGATGCTGTTAGGATCGATGGTGACACCCTGTTCGGCTTCGATTCTTTCGGCCAGTCGCTTCTTCTTGTCCCGTTTGATATCGGCGAGCGCCTTGTGGACGTCTTCGTTTTCCGCTTCTTTTTCGAATTTCTTGAGCAGGTCGATATCGTTCACCCAGTCACCGACATGGTCCTTCAGCAGCTTGGAAAGCGGCGCATTGGCCTGTTCGAGCCAGCGACGGTGGGTGATGCCGTTGGTTTTGCTGTTGAACTTGTCAGGATAAAGACGGTGGAAATCATTCATTTCGTGCTTGGTGAGAATGTCGGTATGGAGCTGTGAAACACCGTTGACGCTGAAGGAACCGACAATCGCCAGGTGCGCCATGCGGACCTGGTTGTCACCGATGATCGCCATCTTGCGCATTTTCTCGTAGTCGTTGTCGTATTTGTCAAGCAACATCGCACAATAGCGCTTGTTGATTTCCTCGATGATCTGATAGACCCTCGGCAGTACGGGCTGCATGAGGCTGATCGGCCATTTCTCGAGGGCTTCGGCGAGTAAGGTGTGGTTGGTGTAGGCGCAGGTTCTTTTCGTGATCGCCCAGGCGTCATCCCAGGCATAATCATGGATATCAAGCAAGATGCGCATCATCTCGGGGATGATCAGCGACGGGTGGGTGTCGTTGATCTGAAAGACGTGCTTGTCGGCGAAATCATCGAAGGTGCCGTGCTTCTCGTAGTGTTTTTGCATGATGGACTGCACCCCGGCGGCGCTGAAGAAGTACTGCTGTTTGATTCTTAGGATCTTGCCCTCTTTGGAGGTATCATCGGGATAGAGGAAACCGGAGATGCTTCTGATTTCGTCGTTGTATTCAAACGCGTGCATGTCACTGGGATAGACATGGGTTGTTTCAGCGTTCCAGAGTCTCAGGTGGTTGATGACGTCGTTTCTGTAACCGACCACGGGCACATCGTAAGGGACGGCCTTGATCAGCTCATCGTATTCATGGACGGCTCTTTGGTTCTCATCGAACCAGACATGACCGCCGTAAGGTATTTCGATGGCCTCTTCCTCACGACGGATCTCCCAGGCGTAGCGGTCTTTGAGCCAGTCATCCGGTTTTTCGACCTGATAGCCGTTTTTGATGGATTGTTCGAAGAATCCGTAGCGGTAACGGATGCCGTTGCCGTGTCCTGCGAGCGCAAGGGAGGCGATTGAATCCAGGAAACAGGCCGCAAGTCGGCCGAGGCCACCGTTGCCGAGACCGGCGTCGACCTCGGCGTGCTCGACTTCGTTCAGATCGAAGCCCATCTCGTCGAAAGCGTCTTTGACGGTCTCGCGGATGCCGAAGTTTTGTAGGTTGTTGGTGATGAGACGCCCCATGAGGAACTCCATGGAGAAATAATGCAGCGTGCGCGGGTCTTTTTCCTCGAGCAACCGCTGATGGTCGTACCATTTCTCGGCAATCAGCTCCTGGACCATCTCGCCTAGGACCTGATAGCGTTGACGGGTGCTGCTGGTCTCAAGGTCGACCACGTATTCACGTCGTAGCCGGGCTTTGAATGAATTGATGAAATCCTTTTTGTTTTCAAAATGTTTCAACATAAACATAACTCCTTCTTCTATTTCTAATTCTAAACCAATCTATGCTTGTGGCTCAAAGCATGGTCAGATAAATCTCCAAAATCTTGCGGGCCTGGTTGTCGAGCGAGAAATCACTCTTCATCGCACGATCGATGAGTTTTTTCCAGGCCGTCTTGTCTTCCTTGAAAAGTCGGTGGGCGTCGATGAGACGTTCTTTCAGGTGGTCGGGGTCGTAATCGAAGAAAGTGAATCCGTTGCCGCGCCCGGTGATCGGATCATAATCAATAACGCTGTCGGCGAGACCGCCGGTCTTGCGGACCAAGGGGATGGTGCCGAATCTGAGGGCGATCATCTGCCCGAGACCGCAGGGTTCGACCCGCGACGGCATGAGAAACAGATCGGCGCCCGCGTAGATATAGGACGGTTCGGTGGCGTCATAGCCGATATTCAGTTTCATCCGCCCCGGAAATTTCGCTTCGATCTCTCGAAGCGGTTCGATCAGTAGGGGGTCGCCCTGACCGAGCAGGACGAACTGGATGTCGCTGTGGTTGCTCAGCACTTCTTCCAAAATCTCGATCACGAGCGGAAAGCCTTTTTGTTCCGTGATCCTTGAGACCATGCCAATGACGAAACGATCGAGTCCGAGTTTTAGGTTCATTTTTTCTTGAAGAAAAAGCTTGTTCTCGGTTTTCGCGAAAGGATTGCTACGGTCGTACTGCGAGAGGATGACTTTGTCCTTCTGGGGACTGAACTCACTCGGCAGTCCGTTTAAGACACCGTGGAAATCACGTTCCCTTTTCATGAGAGGCCGGGTGAGATTCTTGCCGTAATAATCATAACCGAGTTCGTTTCTGTAGGTTGCGGAGACGGTGGTGAGTTTGTCCGCAGCGGCGATGCCTTCGGCGAGGAAATTGATCTCGCGGTCATGCTCGTAGGGCAGGTTCAGATCCTTGAGGACCGATTCGTCGCAAAGACCCTGATAATCGATATTGTGGATGGTGAGCATGGTTTTAGGTGGGGTGTCCATGGTCGCGTTAAGAATTTTCGGAATGAGTCCGGTATGCCAGTCATTGAGGTGCACAATGTCGAAAGGGCCGGTCGCCTCGATCATGTGCCTGACGCACAGATTGAAAAACGCGAAACGGCGGCAATCGTCTTCGTATCCGTATAGGTCGTCCCGTTCGAAGAACGGGAAATGCTCGATGAAATAAAACCGTACTTTCTTTCTGAACAGTGAGAAGATTCTGACTTTATGCTCTTCACCGCCGAAGGGGAAGGTCTGTGTGGTGACATAACGGTAGGATTCGCTGTAGTTTTCCTTGATGGCCTTGTAGAGGGGCAGAACCACGCTCACTCTGAGACCGATGCGCGATAGAGCCCGGGAGAGTCCGCCAACCACATCCGCAAGACCGCCGGTCTTGATATAGGGATGGGCCTCGCTTGCCACAAGGAGCACGCTGAGATCACTCTTTTCAGTCAGAACCTGTGATTTTTCCGTCACGAAAGGATGGCGGGCGCTGCCTTCGATCACGGTGCCTTTCTTGACGATGACGCCCTTGTCGATGATGGCGTGTTGGACGGTAGCCCCGGTTTCGACGATGGCGCCGCTCATCAGGACGCTGTCTTTGACATGGGCGTCTTTTTTGATGATGCAGTCCCTGCCGATGATGCTGTTTTCTACGTGACCGCTGATGGTGCTTCCGCTCGAGACCATGGCGTTTTTAACCCGCGAACCGCTGTGATAGCGGGCAGGAGGGGCGGTTTTCTCCTTGGTCACGATCGGATGGCTCATTTTGAAGATAGTGCGCCCGATTTCGAAATCAAGCATATCGAGATTGGTTTTCAGGTAGTTGCGCGGGGTGGTCAGTTTGCGGGTATAACCGGTGTGGTGATGGATGTTGACCGACAGGGATTCCTTCTTCAAGATGACATCATTGATGGTCTTGAAGGGAATGATATCATAATCATTGATGTAGCTGAGCAGGGCTTTCTTGGCGATGATGAAGGTGGAAAGCCGGTAGGTCTCGTTCATGATTTCCGTGATCTCGGCGCCGCTTTCGATGTGGGATCTGAGCGCGTCGTTGAAATCGATCGACCAGACGATGTCGGGTTGCGTCAGAAGGACATACTCCTGCGAACCGCGGTTGAAATACTCGATGTGTTCATGCATGCGCTGGAAGGTGAGGGCCTCTTCGGTGGGGACCATCATGTTTTTGGGGGGCAGGATGAAAAGGCCGTCCCGGCGGCGGTCCAAGTTCCAGCGTTTTCCGCTTCCGACATGGTCTTGAAGGGAACGGTAGTTGCCCCGCGGGAAGATGGCCACGTTGGTGATGCCCGAGTTTTTGATGTTGGAAAGCGCGAAATCGATGAGCCGGTAGCGGCCGGCGAACGGAAGGGCGCCCGGTGCCCTGTGGAGGGTGAGTTTTTCGAAATAGCTGAGACTGGTGGCGTCGATGATGGCGAGCATGGACTTACTCATGGTCTTCGACCCCCAGCGCCCAGAGACTCTCGTTGTCGATGACCGTGGGAACATCATAGACAATGCGGGTGTTGGGTAGGATCACGGTGCCGTCCAAGACAATCACATTTTTCAAGACGCTGTTCTCACCGACGGAGACGCCCGGATAAAGGAGCGTGTTTTCCAGAGCCGCACCGAACTTCACTGTGACGTTGTGCGAGAGGATGCATCGTTTGAGATGCCCTTCGATCAGACAGCCGTCGCTGATCAGGCTGTCTTCGATGGTCTCTTCACGGATGATGTGGTGCGGCGGATAGTCGGCCGACCGGGTGTAGAGGGGAAGCTCGACATAATCGTTCAACCTCAGATACTGCGGATGGTCGATCAGGTCCATGTTGGCCGCGAACAGGCTCTTGACGGTGCCCACATCCCTGAAATACCCATTGAAGATGTGGGCGTGGACGGTGTAGTTTTCCTTGAGCGCTTGCGGGATGATGTCGGCACCGAAATCGAAGCTGGCCTCCATATGGCCCGAAAGGATGTTTTCAAGCGCTTTGCGGTTGAAGATATAGATGCCCATCGAAGCGAGGTGGCTGTCGGGCTTTTCCGGTTTCTCGTAAAATGCGGTGACCCGGTTGTCGTTGTCGCAATGCAGGATGCCGTAGCGACTCGGATCGTCTTGTGGTCGGAAGGCGCTGATGGTGATGTCGGCATTGTTTTCCTGGTGGGTCTTGAGCATTTGGTTGTAATCCATTTTGTAGACGTGGTCCCCAGCCAGAATGAGCACGTAGTCTGGATCGTGTTGCTTGATGAAGTGATAGTGCTGTTTGATGGCGTGGGCCGTGCCTTTTTGCCACTCATCGCCCTCATAAGAGGTATAAGGTGTCAAAAACTGTACACCGCCTTCGGTGACATCAAGGTCCCAGCTGCTTCCGTGGGCGATATACTGCATCAGACTGTGGGGCTGATATTGGGTGATGATGCCGATGTTTCGGATGAATGAGTTGGACAAATTCGATAGGACGAAGTCGATGAGCTTGTATTTGCCGCCGAAGGGCACGGCGGGTTTGGCGATCCTTTTTGTGATGGGGTTGAGTCTTGAGCCTCTGCCACCCACCAGGACCATGGCCAACACATCATTGCGCATGGTCATCAACCCATTTCAGGATGGTGATGGAAAGCGGTGCGAGGGTGATGGCGATTTTCTGGTCGAACTGCTTATAGGCTTCATCGAAAGTATGAAGCAAAGCACCGTTATAGATTCCAGAACCGCCATAAGTCTCGTAATCGCTGTTCAGGATTTCCCTGTAGGTTCCTTTTTCGGGGACACCGAGATGAAAATCGAAACGGACTTCGGGTGTCAGGTTTAAAACGATGACGAGGTGGTCTTTTCTGTCTTTGGCGTAACGGATGAAAGAAAGGACGGACTGATCGCTGTTGTCGGCATCGATCCATTCGAAGCCGGCGCTGTTGTGGTCCTGCTCGAAGAGACTGCGTTCACTCGTCGAGAGTCTGTTCATCTCGCGGTTGAAACGGTAGGCGGATTCATGCATCGGATACTCGAGCAGATGCCAGTCGAGTTCCGTATAATCCTTCCATTCGTGCATCTGGGCGAATTCCTGTCCCATGAAAAGGAGCGGTTTGCCGGGATGGGTGTGAAGATAACCGATCAAGGCCCGGTAGTTTGCGAATTTCTGCCAGTAGTCCCCCGGCATCTTGTCGACAAGGCTTTTCTTGCCGTGGACGACTTCATCGTGCGAAAAGGGAAGCACATAGTTTTCGCTGAAGGCATACATCAGGGAGAATGTCAGCATGTCATGATGGTATTTACGGTGGACGGGGTCTTTCTTGAAGTACTTGAGCGTGTCGTTCATCCAGCCCATGTTCCACTTGTAGTTGAAACCGAGGCCCCCCTCATGGAGCGGATGGGTGACTTTCGGATACGCGCTTGAATCCTCCGCGATCAGCAAGGCGTGCGGATAACGGCCGAAAATGCTGCCGGAGAGTTTTTTCAAGAACTCGATTCCGCCCGGATTTTCGCCTCGGTTGGTATCGCCGTGGTGGTAGATCATGTAGGATACCGCATCGATTCTGAAGCCGTCGATGTGGTATTCGTTCATGAAAAACATCGCGCTTGAGATCAGGAGACTCTGCGTACAGCCTTTGCCGAGGTCGAAGTTGGCGGTGCCCCATTCCACATTTTCGCGGCGGGACTCGTCTTCGGGTTCATAGAGGTAGGAACCGTCGAAACGGTAGAGGCCGTGCTCGTCTTTCGAAAAGTGGCTCGGTACCCAGTCGAGGATGACACCGATACCGTTTTGATGGCACTGGTCGACAAAATACTTGAAGTCATCCACGGTCCCGTAACGGGAGGTCACACTGAAAAAACCCGTGGCCTGATAACCCCAGGAACCATCGAAGGGATGTTCGATGATGGGCATCAGTTCGACATGGGTGTAATTGTTTTTTTTCAGATAGGGGATGAGGTGTTCGACCAGGTCGGCGAAGGTGTGGAAACTGCCGTCCGGTTTGGTGATCCAGGTCCCCGTGTGCATCTCATAGATGATCATGGGCTTATCATAAGGTGCCTGGTCATGGCGGGCCTGCATATAGTCCTGGTCGTTGAATTGATAAAGGTCGCGGTCGGCGACGATCGAGACCGTGTCCGGTCGCCTGGCGCTATAGAAGGCAAAAGGATCGCTTTTGTAGAAACGTTCGCCGCTTTTTGTCTCGATCAGGTATTTGTAGGGCATTCTGACAAGGTTCTTCTCGATGGTGATCGAAAAGACGCCCGCGGCATCGATTTTATCCATCGGATGGATGGCTGGGTCGTAGTTGTTGAACTCGCCTGTCAAAAAGACTTTTTTGGCATTGGGCGCATAGACCGTGAAGCGGGTCGCCTTTACCGTATCTTTGTCCTTGATCAGGTGGGCGCCGAAATGTTCATAGGCGTCGGTGAGCAGTCCGTTGTCGAGATAATAAAGGGTGTCTTCAGCGATCTTTTTCATAAAATCCCCCTACAGGAGCTTTTTTTTGATGGCCTGGTAGTCGAACCCCTCGCGCAGAAGTTTCTGCGTGAGTTTCTGTTTTTCCTTGTGATCTTTGAGATCGTAGCGGTTTTTGAGTGCGCTGATTCTTGTCTCGAGAAGATGGTCTTCATCGGTCGAGGCTTTGTTTTCGTCGATGAGGCGTCTGACGATGGAATCGCTAAGATGGGGGTCGAACCCTTTTTGATAAAGGGTTGTCAGCAGTTTCTGTTTCTGTTTGGAGACCGGATAGCGGGTCAGGGCCTTCAGTTCCTTTTCACAGAGCGCTTCGATCTTTTCTTCCTGGATAAGGTCGGTGTAGATGGTGAGGGCGTCCTTGATGTCAAAGGAATCGAAGCCGTCTTTCGCAAGCTTTTGTTCAAGGAAGGAAGGACCTTTGAGCTCGCAAGCGACCATTTCCTCCACGATTCGTTTCAGTGCGGCTTTGTCATCGATATAACCGAGGCGTTCCAGTTCATCGAGGGTTTCCTCCAGCATCGAACCTTTCGCGGTGGTGGCGAGTTTGGTCGCGAGGCTTTTTCTGGACATGGCTTTCTTCGCAAGCGCGTCGAGCGATTTTTGCATCAGGGTGTTGCGGTCGTCATCGTCGCGCATGGCCTCGTAGGTTTTTTCACTCATCGTCTTTTCGAGCAAAAGCCCGTACTTGAAGACGGTGTCACTGTGGAGGGTGATGAGCGTGCCATCACCGAGGGTCGCGATGAAGTAGTGCCGTCCCTTGGTTTTGACGGTTTTGAAGGTGATCATTGGAAATACGCCTTCGCGGCGGTGAGTTTGTTATCGTTTTGAAGATCCTGGCGATAACTGACAAGACCGTCCGATAGCGCCCGGGCTGTCAGATTGTCGATGATGCCGGTGACACTGAGCCCGTGGTCTTGCTGAAACGCTTCGACCGCCGCTTTGGTGGCCTGATCGAAATAGGAATCGGTTCGTATTTCTCCGTAGCCGAGGGCGTTCAAGATCAGCTGAGCCTGACGGTTCTGCTCATCGACGGTGTCAAGGGTGAGTTCCTGCGATTCGCCGAGGAAGATGTTGTAGGCGTCGAAATAAGCGTCCCGGTCGACCGGGATGGTCGGAAAGACACTCGGCTGGTCACCGCCGACGGCGTTCACCCAGACATCATTCGGGGTGAGCCAGATACCGGTCGAGACATGAAGCTCATCCTCACCGATCGCATTGGGTGAGCTGGCGGTCTGCATGGTTCCTTTGCCCAAAGTCGGCATGCCCAAAACATCATAGCCTCCGTGTTGTTTCATCGCGGCGGCGAAGACCTCGGAGGCGCTCGCGCTATATTCGTTGATGATGGTCAGGATATCGTAGGATTTCTTGTAGTCGTTGTTGGCATGGTACTCGGTACGGCTGAATTCGCCGTTTATGTAATGTTCGGTCGAAAACATCGGAAGGTCCTTCTCCACAAGAAAGAGATTCATCATGTTCAAAACGGTGGTGAGCTGACCGCCGCCGTTGTCACGAAGGTCGATGATCAAGCCGTCGATGTTGTGTTCGTTTTCCATGGCGTTGAGTGTTTCGGTGAAGATATCATAGGTCTCGACACCGAAACTGTTGACCTTGATATAACCCACCGCGAGGCCGTCGATATCGAAAACATCGGAGACGACGGTGGGGTTTGGAATCTCTTCTCTGGTCATGGTCATGAAAATGGTCTCGCTGACGCCCGGGCGTCTCACGCCGAGTTCGACATCGGTGCCCTTTTCGCCCTGAACCACGCCGATGATGGCGAAATAGCCCTCGTCGGTCATATCGTCGCCGTCGACATGGGTGATGGTATCACCGGGACGCATGCCGGCATTCTCGGCGGGAGAACTTTCCCACACCTTGCGAACGACAGGCAGGTTGTCGATATTCTCGATGGTGATGCCGACACCGACGAAGGATTCGCCGAGGGAATCGCGGTAGCGCTGATACTCCTCTTTCGAGAAATAACGGGAATAAGGGTCGTCAAGCGCGTCAAAGAGGCCCTGGATGGCGCCGTCCCAGAGTTCTGATTCGTCAAGCTGTTTATAGTGATTGTCACGCAGATGCGCAAGCACGCTTTCGAAGCGGGATTGCTGGCTTTGTTCGACCTCGACGATCTGACAGGCGGAAAGCGCGGTGATGGAAAGCATCAGGGTGATGATGAACAATAGTTTCTTCATGATAAGTGATCATCCTCCGGGTGATAAGCGAAATCACCTTGAATTTCTGTTGCGGGTGATGCGAACACGAAAGCCTCGTTGTCGGCTTCGGCGATGATGTTTCTGATGGTATAGTACTCATCTTTGGTGATGACGGTGACAAGCATGGTCTTTGCAGTGCCGCTGTAGCCGCCCTCAGCGGGAACGAGCGAGACACCGCGGCCGATGGCCTCATAGATGAGGGTCTTGATCGTATCGGGGTGGTCGCTGATGATGTGGACCGCCTTGAGGGTGTTCGACCCCACGACCATGATGTCGGCGAATTTGCCGCTGATCACCATGACCAGGACCGCGTAAAGCCCCATCGAGAGTCCCCTTTCGGCGTAGAAGGCGATTACGCCGGCCAGGATGATGGTGCCATCGACAAGATAAAGCGAGGTGCTGAGCGGAAGCCTGAGACGACGGTGGAGAATCTTGATCGGGATATCGGTACCGCCGCTCGTACCGCCGTTTTTGATGACGATGCCGAAACCGATACCGAGGAAAAACCCACCGAAAGTGACGTACAGCAAAAAGTCATCCGGCATATCGAGAAACGGGCTGAATGTCTCCAGGATGAAAAGGAAAAAGGGAAACATCAGCGAACCGTAGACACTGCGGTAAAAGGAGCGCTTCCCTAGAAAAAGAAGGCCCATGCCGAGCAAGACGACATTCAAGATGAAGACGACCAAGGAAACCCTGATGCCGAACAAGCCAGTGAACAAGACACCGACACCGCTCACACCGCCGATGACAAGGGCGGGCGGAATGATGAAATAATAAAAACCCGCGACCATCAAAAAGATTCCGAGTGTGATGTAAGCGTAACGCTTGATGAACGGCAGTTTCTTGAGGGTCTTACGCATTGCTCTTTTCCTTCATGCGCCATTTGAAATAGGCATGGATGAACCCATCGAGATCCCCGTCCAAAACGGCGCTGACATTGCCGGTCTCGTGCGAGGTGCGGTGGTCCTTGACCATCTCGTAGGGATGAAGCACATAGGAGCGGATCTGGGAACCGAACGCGTTTGAGGCATCCTGATTGCCCATCGCGGACAGTTCGGCATGTTTTCTCTCCAGTTCGAGCTGATAGAGTTTCCCTTTCAGTATCTTCATCGCTTGTTCGCGGTTTTGGATCTGGGAGCGTTCGTTTTGGCAGGTGACGACGATATTGGTGGGTTTGTGGGTGATTCTCACAGCCGAGTCGGTGGTATTGACACTCTGACCGCCGGCACCGGAACTGCGGTAGGTATCGATCTTGAGATCGGTTTCTTTGATTTCGACATCGATGGTGTCGTCGATTTCGGGTACCACATTGACACTCGCGAAACTCGTATGACGGCGGCCCGAAGAATCAAAAGGCGAAATGCGCACAAGACGGTGCACCCCGCTTTCGGCTTTCAAAAGGCCGAAGGCGTTGTCGCCCTTGATGGAAAAGGTCGCACTCTTGATGCCGGCCTCGCCGCCTTCGAGGTAATCGTTCATCTCGAAGGTGAACCCTTTCTTCTCGGCGTAGCGTTTATACATTCTGTAGAGCATGAGGGCCCAGTCCTGACTCTCGGTGCCACCGGCACCCGGGTGGAGTTCCACGATGGCGTTGAACTGGTCGTAGGATTCGGAAAGAAAAAGCATGGTTTCGAGTTTTTCGAGAGTCTGCTTGGCGTCTTTGATGAGACTTTCGACATCGCCCGGATCCTCGTCCATCTCGATCAGTTCGATGGCGACATCGAGATCCTCGATTCTTTCCTTGAAATCCTCATAGGCATCGAGACGGTTCTTGAGTCGCTTGATTTTCCGGATGGTCACCTGGGCTTTTTCGTGGTCGTCCCAGAAACTGTTCTCATAGGTTTTCGTCTCGAGTGCACTGATGTCTTTTTTCAACGCTTCGGTATCGAGGAGCCGCTCGAGTTCTTCGAGCTGTGCCTTGAGATGTTCCTGGGTCTGTTTGATTTCATGGTTTTCCATGGGCTTCACCTTCTAAGTGTCAAAGACCCAGGGTTACCCGGGTCCGGATTTTAACGGCCGTGACAGTGTTTGTATTTCTTGCCGCTGCCGCAGGGGCAGGGGTCGTTTCTTCCGACTTTGTCGACGCGCACAGGGCGTTTCTTCTTGGGTTCTTCCTTGCCGGAGGTCGCCTTGGTCGGTTTGGCGACCTGGACGCGGCGCAGGTTGTCCCTGATCTGGGCGCGCACGATGTATTTGGTCACATCGCCTTCGATCGAGGCGATCATCTCCTCGAACATCTGGAATCCGATCTCCTGATACTCCCTCAGGGGGTTTTGCTGACCGTAGGAGCGCAGGCCGATACTCTGGCGCAGTTCGCTCATCTGGTCGATATGCTTGACCCAGTAGGTATCGACGACGCGCAGGGTGACGACTTTCAAAAACTCGTTGAAGTTCTTCTCACCGGTCTTCTCCAGTTTCTCATTGAAATTGGACTCGAAGACCGTTTTGAGATAGTCGCTGGTCTTGTCGGGATCGGTCGAGAATTTTTCCTTGTCCAGGATGCCCTCGGGGAACAGGCTTCCGCTTAGGGACTGATAGAGTGATTCGCTGTCGAGGACGGGGACTTTCTTCTCTCTGTTGAGATGGCTTTCGATGAGTCTTTCGAGGTGTCTTAGTGTGATCGGTCTGATCATGTCGATGATGGATTCCTTCATGAGCACATCGCGGCGTTGCTGATAGATGATCTCCCGTTGCTTGCGGAGGACCTCGTCATACTGCAGGACCGTCTTACGCCGGTCGTAGTTGTTGCCCTCGATCTGTTTTTGGGCGCGCTCGACGAATTTGGAGAAGATTTTGAAGTCGACCGGTTCCGGTTCGGCCTGTCCTTTGGTTTTCGATAGACCCTCAAGGTGCTTCTTGAAACGCTCTCCGCCGAAACGGCGCACGAGGTCGTCGTCGCCTGAGAGGAAAAAGCGTGAATAACCGGGATCGCCCTGACGGCCGGAACGGCCTCTAAGCTGATTGTCGATCCGTCTTGATTCATGGCGTTCGGTACCGATGACGGCCAGGCCGCCGCGTTCGACGACGCCGGGGCCGAGCTTGATGTCGGTCCCGCGGCCGGCCATGTTGGTCGCGATGGTGACCGAGCCTTTGTAACCGGCCTTCGCGACGATTTCGGCTTCTCTTTCATGCTGTTTCGCGTTCAAAACATCGTGCGGTACGCCCCTGCGCTTGAGCAGTTTGGAAAGCAGTTCCGAGCTTTCGATCGCGATGGTGCCGATCAGAAGGGGCTGGCCCTTCTCATGGCGGCGTTTGATCTCATTGGCGAGCGCCTTGTATTTCGAGTCCATGTCGGGATAGATCACATCGTTGTCATCGATACGGATCACCGGTTCGTTGGTGGGAATCTCGATGACAAGCATGTTGTAGATACTTCTGAATTCCTCTTCTTCGGTCTTGGCGGTACCGGTCATCCCGGAGAGTTTGTCGTACATCCTGAAGAAGTTCTGGAAGGTGATGGTCGCCATGGTGGTGGTTTCTTTTTTGATCTGAACGCCCTCTTTGGCCTCAAGAGCCTGGTGGAGACCTTCCGAGAACTGTCTGCCCGGCATCAGCCGTCCGGTGAAGGAATCGACGAGGACGACCGCGTCGTCCTGGACGACGTAATCGACATCTCGGGACATCGTATAGTGGGCCTTGATGGCATTGTTGATATGATGAAGCAGGCTGACATGGTCAAGGTCGTAGAGGTTCTCCACGCCGAAATAGCGCTCTCCTTTGGCTACGCCCGATTCGGTGAGCGTGACACCCTTGGTCTTGATGTCGACTTCGTAATCGTCGTTGCTGAGGGTGCGGGCGAACGCATTGGCCTGTTCATAGAGGTTCTGTGTCTGCTTGGAACCGCCCGAGATGATCAGGGGGGTCCGCGCCTCATCGATCAGAATCGAGTCGACCTCATCGATGATTGCGAAGTTGAGGGGTCTTTGGACCATGTCTTCTTTATAGATGACCATGTGGTCCCTGAGATAATCGAAGCCGAGTTCGTTGTTGGTCGAATAGAGGATGTCGCAGGCGTAAGCTTCTTTCTTCTCCTCTTTGGACAAATCTCTGATATTGAGGCCGACGGTGAGCCCCAGGAAACGGAACAGATCGCCGATTTCCCCTTCGGCTTCGCGGCCGGCCAAGTATTCGTTGACCGTGACAACATGGACACCGGCGCCGCCGATGGCGTTCAAATAAGCCGGCATGACGGCGGTCAGGGTCTTACCCTCCCCGGTCTTCATCTCGGCGATGTTGCCCTCGTGGATGACTTTCGCACCCATGATTTGGACCTTGAACGGTGTCAAACCGGTCACACGTGTCGAAGCTTCTCGGACAAGAGCGTAGGCATCTATCTCCAGATCATCGAGGGTCTCACCCTCTTTTAGGCGTTGTTTGAATTTGTCGGTTTCTTTTTTGATATCCTCGTCAGAAAACGCCTTGTAGTGTTCGTGACGCGCGATGACCTCGTCGGCGAACTTGGAAAGGCGTTTTTGGGCTTTTCTGCTGGGATCGAATAATTTTTTAAGCATTTCTCCACCTCGTTTTTTCATATATATAATATCACAAAGGGGTTTTTTAAGAAAGCCCTACATGTGCTGTGCCAAAAAAAATGCGCGTCGCCGCGCATTTTTTGTTATTTTGCTTCGATAACACCGTAGCCGCCGTCTTCTCTAAGATAGAGCACATTGACGTTCTTGGTGTCGGCGTCTCGGTAGATGTAGAAATCGTGACCGAGCATCTCCATGGCAGTGATGGCGTCCTCACTGGTCATTTCTTCAGGTTCGATGGTCTTCTTCCTGACCGGTGATCCGACGAGCTCCCTTTCAAGAGCGTCGATGTCGAAATCTTCGTGGAACAAATCGGCAACGCCTTCTTTGGCGCGAAGGCTCTTGTTTATCTTTGTCTTGTTCTTTCTTATCTGGCGGTCTAGTTTGTCAACCGCGAGGTCGATGGCCGCATACATGTCCTCTTCGCCCACCTCGGCCCGCATTGTGAAGAATTTGGTCGGAATCGTAACTTCCACTTTGTGATGGTCCTTGTAGGTCTTGCATAGCACCACGGCTTCAAGTTCCTGTCTGAAGTAGCGTTCCAGCTTCGACAGTTTGTCGTGGGCGTAGTTTTCAATCGCCTCGGTCACTGTGAAGCCATTCTTACCGCGAACTTCCAAAATCATGTCCATCATCTCCTTTTGTGAATTATACTATAATTATAACATATCGAAAATTAAATCCACACCAAATACTAATCAATTTCTCAATCGAGGATATGCTGCATCTCATCGAGCGTAAGTTTCTTGGGCGTGTAGACGTGAAGCGGCGCAAGCATGGCACCGAGCAGACGCCACACAGTATCTTCAAGCATGTGCTTCCCGGTGAAAAAGACCATGATCTTACCCTCTTCGACGATATGGTTCAAAAGCACGTGGAAGAGCGCGGGATGGTCCCGCCGTGCAAAGAAGTGAAGATGCAGTTCGTTGCCTTCAAGCGGGAGAACCGATTCCTGGATCGGGGTTTCGACAAGATAACCGCAAACCTGGCAGACCTCCTGTTTTCTGAAAAGGGACTCGAATGACTGGTCCGGTTTGAACCATTCTGTGCAGCATTGGCATTGTCTCATAAAAAACACACCTTTCACCGTGATGATACAGCGAAGGTGTGTTTTATTCTTTTTTCAGTATTCCTTGGCGGAGATTTTGCCCCCAAGGAAAGCGCGCATGTTGAAGGCGAGCGCCTCCAGCTCATTCTCACCGGGATAGATGGTGATGTCGCCGAGATGGTCGATCATCTCGATCAGGGGCTGGATGATATCCTGGTTGTAGGCGAGGCCACCTGTGAGGATGATGGTGTCGAGATTGCCTTTGGTGACGGCATAAAGCGCGCCGATCTCCTTGGCGATCTGATAGACCATCGCCTTCACGACCCGGTGGGCTTCGACCTGGCCGTTGGCGAGCATGTCGGAGACCTCTTCGGCGTCCTTGGTGTTGAGGTAGGAAAACATTCCGCCATATTTTCGGATGAGTTTTCGGACCTCTTCTTTCGTGTGGCCGCTGAAGCAAAGGTCGATGACGCCGTTCACGGGCAGACTTCCGGTCCGTTCGGGACTCATCGGACCGTCACCGTCCAGGGCGTTGTTGACATCGACGACTTTTCCCTGTCGGTGATAGCCGATACTGATGCCGCCGCCGAGATGAGCGACGATGAGACTTAATTCCTCGTAGGGGACACCGGACTCTTCGGCGTAGGTTCTCGCGACGGCCTTTTGGTTGAGCGCATGAAAGAGACTGCGGCGCGTTAGGCCGTTCAGGCCGCTGAATTTCGCGACTTCTTCCATCTCGTCGACCACGACGGGGTCGGCGATATAGGCTTCCTTGCCCACCGATTCGGCGAGGGCACGGGCGATGATGCCGCCGAGATTCGAGGCGTGTTCGCCGTGGGTGTTGCCGGTAAGTTCTGCGATCATTTTCCCATTGACGCGGTAAAGACCGCTTTGCAAGGGACGCAGCAAACCGCCGCGGCCGATGAATCCGTCGATATCCTCGATCCGGATGTCATATTCCTTGAGAAAATCCTCGATGAGTTTTTGTCTGTAGGGTAGTTGTTCGGCTAGGGTCTCGAATTGAAGCATGCGGGCATCATCATGTTTGATGGTTGCCTTTGCGATTCTTTTTTCTTTATGGAACACAGCCACTTTGGTGCTCGTCGACCCTGGATTGATTGTCAGGATTCTCAAAAGAGAATCACTCCCTTCCTAGTGTTTGCGATCGCTAGCGGTCTGTCAGATGGCTTTCATACCGGCTTCAAGCGCCTGTTTGTTGACGTCGATCAGGTCGGCCTTACGTCCGGTGAACAGTTTGTCGAAAACGTTGTGGATGGTCTCTTTTTCAATGATTCCGGTCACCTTGAGATAGGCGCCGAGCATGACCATGTTCACGACTTTGAGGTTGCCGAGGTCAAGGGCGTGCTTGGAGGCGTCGACCTCGTAGACGGTGATGTCGTCTCGGTATGTCTGGTCTTTGATGAGGCCCGAGTTCACAATCAGGATGCCGTCTTTTTTGATTTTCGACTGGAATTTGGCGAGCGAGGGTTCATTGAAGGCGACGAGCGTGTCGCAGATGTTGACCACCGGTGAATTGATGGGTGCCTCGGAGATGCGCACGGAGCAGTTGGCGGTGCCGCCTCTGGTCTCGGGTCCGTAAGAGGGAATCCAGACAGTGTTCAGATCCTTGGCGGTCGCCGCATAGGAAAGAATCTGTCCCATGAGCATGACACCCTGTCCGCCGAAGCCGGCGATAATCACTTTCTCATCATTTTTCATTGTGATCCCCCTCGGTGGCATCCTTGTAGACGCCGAGCGGATAGTAAGGAATCAGGTTGTCGACGGCCCATTTGAGTGAATCATTGGGGTTGATGCCCCAGTTGACCGGGCAGGTCGAGATGAATTCGATCATGGAAAAGCCCTGTTTCTTCGTCTGGACATCGAAGGCTTTTTCCAGTGCCTTTTTCGCTTTTCTAATGTGTTTGGGGTCATGGACGCTGACTCTTTCGAGATAGGTCGCGCCAGGAATCGTCGCAAGCAGTTCGCTCATGCGCAGCGGTTCGCCGGCGGCCTTTTTCTGGCGGCCGGTCGGGGACGTTGTGGTCTTCTGACCGAGCAGTGTGGTCGGTGCCATCTGTCCGCCGGTCATACCGTAGATGGCGTTGTTGACGAAGACGACGGTGATGTTCTCCCCGCGGTGCGCGGCGTGGACGATTTCAGCCAGACCGATCGAGGCGAGATCGCCGTCGCCCTGGTAGGTGAAGACGGTGTGGTCCTCACGGACACGTTTGATGCCGGTCGCGACCGCGGGTGCACGGCCATGGGCGGCTTGTTGCATATCGCAGTTGAAAAACTCATAGCTCATGACGCTACAGCCGACGCTCGCGACGCCGATGGCTTCATCAATCAGGCCTTTTTCCGCGAGAACCTCGCCGGTGAGCTTGTGGATGATGCCGTGGGTACAGCCGGGGCAGTAGGTCAGTTCTCGTTCCGTCAAGCCCTCAGTGGGCTCATAGATGGTCTTGGTTTTCATTGTTTGCCCCCCTTGAGAATCGCTTTGACTTTGTCGACAATCTCCTCGGTCCCGGGAACCATGCCGCCGGTGCGTCCGTAGAAGTCGAGTGTGTATCGGCCGTTGTTGACGATCTGGACATCCTGAAGCATCTGTCCGAGCGACATCTCCAGCGTGAGCAGGGTATGGACGGAATCGGGCAGATTCTCGAACGCCTTTTGTGGGAAAGGTGAGATGGCGATCGGACGGATCATGCCGACTTCGATGCCTTCTTCTTTCAACGTGTCGATGGCGCTTCTTGCAATACGCGCCATGGAACCATAGGCCACAAAGATGATTTCCGGATTGTCATCCATGTTGATCAGTTCATAGTGTTGTTCGTTTTCCCGCATCTCGTCGTACTTCTTCTGCAGTTTGAGGTTGTGGTTCTCAAGATCCTGCGGATCGAGATGAAGGGAGACGATTTTGTTGCGGTGACCGCGCTTTTTAGCGAATCCATCCGCGGCCCAATCCTTGGGTCCGGATTCTTTTTCTTCGACGGGTTTGTCGATATCGACCGGCTCCATCATCTGACCAAGCAGACCATCGACGGCGATCATGACGGGGTTGCGGTAATAATCGGCGAGAGAGAAACTGCGTTTGACGATGTCGACGGTTTCCTGAATGTTCTCCGGAGCGAAAGTGAGCAACTTGTAATCGCCGTTGCCGCCGCCGCGGGTAATCTGGTTGTAATCGGCCTGTGAGGGCTGGATACCTCCGAGACCGGGACCGCCGCGCATGACGTTGATGATGACGCAGGGCAGTTCGCTTCCGGCGAGGTAGCTGATGCCTTCTTGTTTCAGGGCGATGCCGGGCGATGACGAAGAAGTGAGGACACGCGCGCCGCTTCCAGCGGCGCCGTAGACCATATTGATGGCTGCGACTTCACTTTCGGCCTGAACGAAGATGCGGTCGTTTTCTTCCATGTGGAACGAGAGATACTCGGGAATCTCGTTCTGTGGCGTGATCGGATAACCGAAGAACGCGTCACACCCGCCTTTTATGGCTGCGAGGGCCATTGCCTCGTTGCCTTTCATTAGCATTTTTGCCATTTTGAATCCTCCTTATTCCTTTACGTAGCGTTCAACCGTGATGACGCTGTCGGGACAGATCATCGCACAAAATGTGCAGGCGATGCATTTTTCCGGTTCGGTCACCATGACCGGGGTGTAGCCCTTCTTGTTGGTGGTTGACGTATCGAGTTTGAGTATGTTGACCGGACATTGATAGACACAAAGATTACAGCCCTTGCATCTGTCTTTTTCAATCAGTATTCTTCCTTTTGCCATAATTGCCTCCTATAGCCATTTTTTCGCGAGATGGCGAATCAGACGTCTGTTTTCCCCTTCAAAATCACGGTTGGTTTCAACCGTTTCTTCGATGAAGGTATAGCGAATCGGGAGTTTCAGCCTTCGAGCGACATTCTTGATGATGTTCTCGCCTTGGATGAGGTCATCCTCACTCGTCTCGCCGAGCAGGTTGGTGTTGTTGATGAGACCGGTGACCTTGAGCTGGGCGCTGCCCTCCAGGGTTTCGATGAGTCTGATGATTTTGTCTTCGTCGGCGGTCTCCATACGGTAGATGTTCAACACGACAAGAAAATCGACGTCCGCCGGTTCGATGAAACGGTCGAACTGACGCATCAGTTTCGCGCCGGCCTTGGTGCCTGCCAGGTCGTAGACGGCAGTCAAATCCTTGTTAACAAAAGGATGACTCCCTTTCGCGCTTATGAAAGGGAGATCGCTTCCTGATGCATCTTCGATGGTGGATTCGGCCAGTTGAACGCCGTTATCCTCCAATAGTTTCCTGACACTGCGGGAACGGAAATAGGGATTGACCACATCGAGGTCGACAAGATAGTCAAGCCCCTCGTCAATCGCCAGGTTGACAGCTATCTCGCTCTTGCCCGACCCGTAGTGTCCGGTAAGAATGGTGATGCGTTTCATCAATTATCTTTTTACGTAGTTTGCGCGCATGTTGTTGATGATTTCGATGCGCTGTTTGGCGAAGAGTTTCGCAGCTTCCTGCGTATGGGTTTCGTTTTCCTTGGAAAGTTTGTAGATATCCAAAAGGCGGTCGTGGATGCGGGCGATGTCGCGGTAGGCGTCCTCTTCGTTATAGCCTTTGATTTCATGATAGACGTTGATCAGACCGCCGGCGTTGATGACGAAGTCGGGCGCATAGAGGATTTTTTGATCATAAAGTGCCTGTCCGTGTTTGCTTTCGTCTTCCAAGACGTTGTTCGCGGTTCCGGCGACAATCGAACATTTGAGCTGTTTGATGGTGTCGTCGTTGATGACGGCGCCAAGGGCGCATGGCGCGAACACATCGACATCGAGTGCGTAGATGTCGTCGGGCTCGACGAAATCGACTTCGGGATATTTCTTCTTGATTTTTTCGATATGTTTTTCGTTGATTTCGGTGAAATAGACTTTTTTCGCACCCGCATCGAGCAGATAGCCGATCAGGAAGTCACCGGTCTGACCGGCGCCTTGGACTGCGAAGGAACGTTCGCTCATGTCGTCGGTGCCGAACAGTTCTTTCAGGGATGCGCGGATACCGTGGAAACAACCGGTCGCGGTCGCCGGAGAGGGGTTGCCGCTCTTGCCGGGCAGACCGACCACATGATCGGTTTCCATGCTCACGAAGTCCATGTCGTTGGTCGAGGTGTTGACGTCTTCGGCGGTGATGTAGCGACCGTTCAAGGTCTGCACATAACGGCCGAGGGCTCTGAAGTACGCTTCGGATTTCACTTCATCGGCCTTGCCGATGAGGACGGTCTTGCCGCCGCCGAGGTTCAAGCCAGCCGCTGCCGCTTTGTAGGTCATGCCGCGGGCGAGACGGAGCACGTCTAGTGTCGCATCGTCTTCGGACTCGTAATCCCAGAGTCTGGTACCGCCCAGTGAGGGGCCGAGCGTTGTGTTATGAATACATGTGATGCCTTTTAAACCTGTGGTCTTGTCGTGGAAAAACACGAGTTGTTCGTAGCCGTGCTTCTCCATGTACTCGAATTTCTTCATAAAAAAAGCCTCCTTGATAGATTTGCTAATCAAAATTTTAACGCCTTCCTCATGAAAGCGTTTTTACATCTGGAATTATACCACGTTTGAGATACCGTTTCAATGCTATAAGAAAAAAATTTGTATTATAAGCTAGGAAATCGCGAAAGAAAAGCCCTCAAAGAGGGCTTTGCTCAGTTTGCCACAATATTGACCAGCTTGTCGGGGACGACAATGATTTTTCTGATGGTCTTGCCCTCGATGAACTGCTGGATGCGTTCGTTTTCTTTGGCGAGGGTTTTCAGGGTTTCCTCGTCGGTGCCTTTGTCGACCTCGACCTTGTCGCGGAGCTTGCCGTTGACCATGAGGACGATGGTGACGTTTTCTTCTTCCATCAGCTTCTCATCGGGCGTCGGATAGTCGGCGAAGACCAGTCTTTCTTCGTATCCGAGCTGTTCATTCAGCTCTTCGGCCATGTGCGGCGCGAATGGGTTCAGCAGTTTCAGATAGGTCCTGAAAGTATCCTCGTTGATGGTGCCTTGCTTGTTTGCTTCGTTGGCGAAGGTCATCAGCTTGGAGATGGCGGTGTTGAATTTCGAGTTCTCGATGTCATCGGAGACACCCTTGATCGTCTTTTGAAGGTTCGTGATCAGGGACTTGCCGTCTTTTTTCTCGCTGACGAGGTCCTTGAGACGCCATACCTTGTCGAGGAAACGTCTCGCGCCCTTGACGCCGGATTCACTCCACGGGGTTGCCTGTTCGTAATCACCGATGAATAGGATGTAAAGACGCAGCGTGTCGGCACCGTAGGCGTCGATGGTCTTGACGGGATTGACGACGTTGCCTTTCGATTTGCTCATCTTTTCCCCGTCCGGACCCAGAATGAGACCCTGTGCGGTTCTTCTTCTGTATGGTTCACGGACCGGTGCCACACCGATATCATAGAGGAACTGATTCCAGAAGCGTGAGTAGATGACGTGTCTTGTCACATGTTCCATACCGCCGTTGTACCAGTCGACCGGGAGATAGTATTTCATTTTGTGGTAGTTGGCGAGTTCCTTGTCGTTCTTCGGATCGGTATAACGCAGGAAGTACCAGCTGCTACCGGCCCACTGCGGCATGGTATCGGTCTCGCGCTTGGCGGCTTTGCCGCATTTCGGACACGTCGTGTTGACGAAGGTGTCGATGTTCGCAAGCGGACTCTCGCCTTCTTCCGTCGGTTCGAAATGTTCGATCTCCGGCAGGCGTACAGGCAGGTCTTTTTCATCGACCGGTACCATTCCACAAGCGTCGCAGTGGACGATGGGGATGGGTTCACCCCAGTAACGTTGGCGGTTGAAAGCCCAGTCCTTCATTTTGAAGTTGACAGCCCTTTTGCCGAGTCCCTCGTCTTCTAAGTGACGGATCATCTTCTCGATCGCGGCGTCCACTTCGAGGCCGTTCAAGAACCCGCTGTTGACGAGGGTACCGCTCTCGGTGTCGGTGTAGGCTTCCTTGGCGAGGTCGCCGCCCTTGATGACTTCGCGGATTTCCAGATTCTTCTCTTTTGCGAACTCGTAATCACGCTGATCGTGACCCGGGACGGCCATGATGGCGCCGGTGCCGTAGTCCATCATGACATAATCCGCAACGAAAAGGGGCATGGTCTCACCGGTCGCCGGGTTTTTCACGGTGAGGCCCTCGACCAGGACGCCGGTCTTGTCTTTCGCAAGTTCGGTCCGTTCGAATTCGGTCTTCTTCTTCGCTTCTTCTCTATAAGCAATAATTTCTTCATTGTTTTCAATCTTGTCTTTCGCATGGACCAAAAGCGGGTGCTCGGGCGCGATCACCATGAAGGTCGCGCCGAAGAGGGTGTCCGGTCTGGTGGTGAAGACGGAAAGGGTCTCATCGACCTCGTTGACTTCGAAGTCCACTTCGGCGCCTTGCGATTTGCCGATCCAGTTTTTCTGTTCGAGCTTGATGCGGGGCAGGGTCTCGAGCTCATCAAGCCCCTCAAGTAGCTTGTCTGCGTATTCAGTGATTTTCAAGAACCAGACATCCTTTTCCTTCTGATAGATCTCGGAACCGCAGCGGTCGCATTTTCCCCCTTGCGATTCCTCGTTGGAAAGGACGACCTTACAGGAAGGACAGAAATTGACAAACGTCTTGCTGCGATAGGCGAGATTGTGTTTGAACATCTGAATGAAGATCCACTGCGTCCAGCGGTAGTACTCGGGATCGGTCGTATCGACCACGCGGGAGAAGTCGAAGGAGAAACCGGCGTCCTTCAACTGTTTCGTGAAAATCTCGATATTGTCGTCGGTCACCTTGCGCGGGTGGACTTTCTCTTTGATCGCATAGTTCTCAGTCGGCAACCCGAAAGCATCAAAGCCGATCGGGAATAAGACATTGTATCCTTCCATACGGCGTTTCCTGGCCACGATTTCCAGGCTCGTGTAAGCTCTGATGTGACCCACGTGCATGCCGGAACCAGAGGGGTAGGGGAATTCTACGAGGGCGTAGTATTTCGGTTTCTCACTGAAATCACGGGCAGTGAACACATCGTTATTGTACCAGTAGTCCTGCCACTTCTTTTCAATTTTTTTCGGTTCGTATTTCATGGGTTTGCCTCCTTTGGAATAAAAAAAGTCCTTGAGACATCAAGGACGACTTAGCCGCGGTACCACCTTTTTTCAATAAAGCGCTCAAGCCCTTAACGCGGGGCACGGCACAGGTTTTGCCTGTGCGACTCCTCGGACGAGTTCGAAGGTGGTTGTTCTTAGTTCGCAGCACCACTAAGTCTCTTTATACAACGCGCTTCTACTACTTCCATATCATAGTCTTTTCTTTATATAAAAATATCATAGCACAGATAATATTATCTATCAAGTTTAACCGGAAAGTCTTTTTTGGATCTCATAGGCGAGCTTACTCGTCTGCCTGAAGGCAACAAAGAGCAAGATCAGAAAAATGATAAGGCTGAATTCGAGCAGGGAATAAAATATCAGGACGATGAATGCCAGCGTCGATGCGTAGGTCATCATGACAAGCATCTGTTTGAAAGGCACTTGTTGGAAGCGCCGCTGGATCAGGAAGGAATTGAGCAGGACGAAAACAAGGAACAAGATGAATGCGGAAATGAACTCGACCAGGAAACGCACGCCCATCGCAAGCGTCCGCAGGCGTTCGACCTCCTGGGATAGCGTATTGAAAAAAGCCTCGAAGAACGCTTCCTCTTCCGCTTCGGTCTCCGGGTTGAAATCGATATTATGAAAATCGGCATGAAGTTCGCTGATCGGTTTTTCACGGACGGTCTGTCTCAGATAGAACTGATCCAAGGAAAGATAGACCGTCTCATCGTGAAGAATGACGTGATGGCCTTCAAAATCGGCGCTGTCATAGGTCTCGGTCGTGTCGATGCCGAATTTGAACTCTCCGAATAGGGCATGTTGTTCATAAAAGACATGCTGGGTGGGTTCCTCGCAGGTGAGTCTGGCGTTTTCGATTGCGCAATCGCTATCGGGAAAGACAAATGACGCCCGGATGTCTTGACGAACCTCGCGCGTGAGCGGTTCGGCCGCGCCCATACGGACCAGCGGCCCCGTCGGCATCAGCGCCGCGAAAAAAATCATATATAAGAAAGCGTATATGAGACGGTCCTTGCGGAACCTGATCAGCTTTTCCGGGTTGACGATTGCGGTCCTGACTCGTTCAAGCATAGTATCACCTTTATAAATTATATCACAATTTGAAGCCTGTGGGATAAAAATCGGGCACTTTGTGTTAAAATGACGGCGAGGTGATTTCCGTGACGCAAAAAACACCTGAGAAACGATACCGCACCATGAACGATTTCCTTAGGGAAAAGTTTGGTCAGAAGGTCTTCAAGGTACCTCTGAACGGCAATTTCACATGCCCGAACAAAGACGGCACCAAAGGTCGCGGGGGCTGCATTTTCTGTTCCCCTTCAGGTTCGGGGGATTTCGCCGGCGACCGCGCTGAAAGCATAAAAGAACAGTTCGCCGCCATCCGCGACACCCTGCATGAAAAATGGCCGGAGGCATCCTATATCGCCTATTTCCAGGCGAACACCAACACCTACGGACCGGTGCCGGTGCTTAAGCGGATGTACGACGAGGCCCTGCGCGCCGACAACAAGGTCGTCGGTCTTTCCATCGCCACCCGACCGGACGCGCTCGATGATTCCATCTTGGAGCTGCTGGAAACTTATCATGAAAAGACCTATCTCCAGGTCGAACTGGGCCTGCAAAGCATCCATGAGGAAACCGCCGCGAAAATCAACCGCGGCTATCCCCTTGAAACGTTCAATGCGGCCGTAATGGCGCTGCGCGAACGCGGAATCAACGTGGTTGTCCATATCATCAACGGCTTTCCCTGGGAAACCGAGCAACAGATGATGGCGACCGTCGACCATCTCAACACCCTTGACATCCAGGGCATCAAAATCCATATGCTCCATATCGTCAGAAACACCGCGCTTGCGAGGATGCATGAAAAAACACCATACGAACTCCTCGCCATCGACGACTACGTGAGGATTACGACCAACCAAATCGAACGCCTCGATCCGAAGATCGTTGTCCAGCGCGTGACCGGTGACGCTTCCAAGGCGGACCTGATCGCCCCCCTTTGGACCCTGAAGAAATTTGTCGTCATGAACGAGATCGACAAGCTGATGCGCAAAAGAGACACTCATCAGGGTGTCTCTTTTAATAGGTAGTCGCATTGTTCCAGAAAATAGACGACCGCCAGAAGATCGGCGGCACCGCCGGGTGAGATCGCTTTCTCGAAACGTTTGTGAATCTCGTCGAAGTCCCCTCCGTTGCCCCGTTCCAGTTCCCGCATGGTTCTTTTGACCGTCTCTAGGGTTTTTTCAGAGGTTTTCATCAGGGTCGTATCATCGGTGCGCGCCATGATCGCGGTCAGTTTTTGCTGGGGGGTATAACCGGCGCCGGGATACCAATCATAGATGCTGGCCATCCCGGTGGCCATCTCGCCTCTTACCCCTCTGATACGGTGCCGGCCGTAAGCAAGTTCACCTCGGGTCTTCGCCCGCGCCCCAGGCGAGAAGTCCTCAGTCATGATTCTTGAGCCGTAATCGGACAAAAGACGTCTGAAGGCCGCGGAATCTTTTCCCGTTCTGACGCAATGGATGAATACCGGCAGGAGGAGGCCGAAGATGAAGTTCGCCCCCTTGTGGGTGTTGATGTTCCCGGTTGTTTCCATGAGTCTGCGTTCAAAATGGCGGCCGGTCTTTCTTAGTTCGCCAAGGTCGATATCACTCGTCAGGCCTGCTTTCAGGTAAGCCGCTGCGGCTTCTTCGAAAAGGGTGATGGCCGCGAGGAAATGAGAGATGTTCATGTCTTTGTGGATGCCGTTGTTCTTTGAGGAGACCAAACCGAAACACGGATAAGTGAAGACTTCTTTGCGCAGGGCGTCCTGGGTCCCATGTTTCAGCGCGTCTATGAGGAAATCGGTGACTTTCCCGTCGATGTGGGCGGTAAGTGAATCAAGCGAATGGCGTTTTTCACGGCGACAGTGATTGGCGGGTTCGTCGCAAAGAAAACACCGCCGCGCTTCTAGACCGAGGTCACGTCTGGAAACCGGGCCGTCTTCGGTGTAGAGGTCGAGGTCGATGATGCGCCCGAGCGGGTGGTTCGTTTCAAGATAGACGAGTGTTTTTTTTATGGTGCGGTCTTTGCGGTCCAGTCTGAAAAGCAGGAAGTCACCGTCGATGGAACGGTGTGTCTCCGGCGTTTTATTCAGGATGTCTTTCAGGAGTCTTGCGAAGACTTTGAGGATGATGGCCGTCGACGGGGTGTTCTTACGGGCGCCGGGCATATTGACTTTCGCACCGACAACAAAACCGTCTTTCAAGGCCGTGTCTATCTTGTCACGGCGTGCTTCTCGTGCGTCGAGCAGGGCCTCAATGCCTGCCATGATGGCTTTTCAGCCTTTCGATGATGGCTTGGCCCTTCGGTGACTCGAGATAGGCGATGGTGGCCTCGGGCAGGTATTTTTTCGCGGCGGCAAGACCGTTTTTACGGAGTAGCTTGCGGATGGTCGAGGCGCTGACGGTCTCGTCGTCGATTTTTTTTCTGGGAATGATTTCAAGGTCGTCGCCGAGGTATTGCTTCATGGTTTGATTATAGGTGTCGGTCATCGGCGAATAGGGTTCACTGCCCACATAGCGGGCGGTGATGTTGAAGATTCTCATGTAGTGCTGCTTGAAGGTGAGCACATCGATCAGCGCATGTTCCGCCTTGATGGTCTTTTCGTTCTTCATGAAATATTTCGGAAATGTCGCATAGGAGACCAGGTAGTCCTTGGTCGGCAGGACCGTGATGTTCTCATCATCGGCGAGGGTTTGTTTGATGATTTCAAAACGGTCTTCGAACGGAAAGAAGGAACGGTCCTCGCTCACCACGAAAACCAGAAGTTCATCATGGTTTTTTGCGGCGGTTCTGATCAGATGAAGGTGACCTTTGGTCAGTGGGTTCGCATTGATGACGACGCATCCTTTCGGATTGTTGTCCAGTTCATAACGCGCCTTCAGTTCTTCTAAGGTCCGCCTGATGTCGCCATGGAGTTCGAGAAAGGTCAGGTTCATCGTCTGTACGATTTCCTTGAATCCGAGGCCTCTGAAGATACCGACCAGCTCTGGCACCGTGTAGGCGAAGATGTGGAAGATGCCTTTGCCGCTCAATTTCTTGATCAGGTGGCTCATCAGGTTGTTCAGGTGATTTTGCCCCTGATGGTCGGGATCGACCGCGACGCATTTGATGATGTTGCCGGCGGCCGAGACTGTGGCGATGATCGATTCATTCCCGTCGACCAAGGCGAGGGTGGTGTCGATGTCATCCTCATAGACAAGGTTGAATGATTTCAGGAAACGGATGACGGCCTTTTTTTCCTCTTCGAGGATGATCTCTTTGATTTTCATGGAATCACTCTTTCATATAGAGGTTGTCGAGGCGCTCGCCATGGCGGTCTTCGACAAGCCCGATCTCGTGAAGACGGTTTTTTGACTCGGCCGGCCTTCCGGTGAAACGCTCGGCGATCGTCTTCAGTTTTTCGATCGTCATGATGGGAAGCGCGGATGTTTCGAACCGTTCGAGAAGATCCTTGCGCCGAGGATTGATGGCGATGCCCCTCTCGGTGACGAGACAGTCAACGGATTGTCCGGGGGTGGTGATGGTGGTGACCCGCTTTTTTATCAGGCTCGTTCTGGCTTTGAGCAGCGGTGAGACGATGACGGTGAGAAAGGCGTCCTCTGCGGTGTCCGAGTGACCCCCGCTACCGCCGATGATGGTATGATAGGAATCGGTCGTGACGTTGACATTGAAATCGAGATCGATCTCACTGGCGCCCAGGATGACGATATCCAGATTCCTGATCGCTCTTTTTTCATTGTTCGGGTTGGCATAGTCGCTCGCCGAGATCGCTTGGTGCCCGGGATTGTTGCGCAGGCTTTTGATGGCTTCCAGATCGAAGCACTGGACGTCATAGAGCGTCTCGACCAGGTTCTCCTTCAGGGCTCTTACATGGTATTGGGTGATGCCGCCGGTGAAAAAGGATGCCTTGATGCCTTCTTCTCTCAGATAGTGGTTGAACTGATCGGTGATCGCAAGAGAGATGCCACCGGCGCCGCTTTGGTAGCTGACGCCGTCTTTGATGATGCCGCTTTGTTCGAGCAGACGCATCGTGTCTCTTGCGATACGAAGACCGAGCGGGTCTTTGGTGATGTTCAGGGTTCCGCTCACGATTCCCGACGCGTCGCCGATATCGGCGACGACGAGAATGTGATCGATCCATGCCCCTTTTATCTGGGGATTTTCGATATCATCGAGGATGGTGTCGGTGATCAGCACCTTGATGGTGGCGTGTTGCGCGTCTTCGACGGCGTAGCCCAAAGAACCGCAGGGGTTTTTGCCTTCGAGTCCGCTCGCATTGCCGTTTTTGTCGGCGGCGCTGGCGGCGATGAAGGCGACGTCGATTTTGTTTTCGCCTTCGATGATCGCCCGGGCGCGTCCACCGTGCGACTGCATCTTGAGACGGCCACGGATGCCGTTTTTCTTAAGGTAGTCCGCAACGGGACCGTTCAGGTAGTTGGTGGTGATGTCTTTGATGTTTCCATCTCTCAAACACGCCTCGATGCTCTTGTGGGCGGGGAAGATGCCGGAAGCGTAAAGATGCATGTCTTTGATATTTTTGCCCCTCAGGGCGCTCAGTACGTTGTTGAGGGTGTGGTCTCCGTTTCTGTAATGATGATGGAAAGAGACGGACATGCCGTCTTTGAGGGGGAGGGTTTCAAGCAAGTCATCTAGATTATCGTGTATCATCACGATCACCTTCCAAAAGTCCGTATTTTTCGGCGCGTTCCAAAAGTTTTCTCGCCCTTTCGATGACGGGTTTGTCAATCATCTTGCCGTCGAGGGCGAAACGCATGCTTCCTTCTTTTCGGTGCATCGCAAGGATGCGCCGGGCTTGCAGGATTGCCCGCGGGTCGGGGCTGAGAACCGAGTTGATTGTGGGGACCTGGTTGGGATGGATGGCGCACTTCGCGTCGAAACCGAGGGTTTTGGCGAGGGCGGTGTCTCGCTTCAATGCCCTGTCATCCATGGTGGTCCAGGGGGTGTCGATGGCGGTCTTGTCATGGGCTTTCGACGCGAGGATGACTTGAGAGCGTGCGAAGAGGATCTCTTGTCCTTCCAGGGTCCGCTCACTGCCGGTTGCACTTGTGAGGTCCTCCCCACCAAGCAAAAGCCCTTTGACACGCGGATTGGCGGCGATTCTCTCGATCGAGAAGAACGCATCCGGCGTCTCGATGAGGGCGATGATGTCAAAATTGATGGATGCTTCGTCAAAAAAAGCACCGGTCTCTTCCAGGCTCTTTACGGTGGTCTTCGGAAGGACGATGCCCCGCACGGGCAGGTCCTTGATGGCGTGAAGATCTTCTTCAAACATCGCCTGCGTGGCGGTGTTGATGCGCACATAGACCGGCTGATGGGGTGGATGCGCACGGAAAAAGGCACGCGTCAGTTCGCGGGCTTCATCTTTTTCCTCGTAGGCGATGGCGTCTTCGAGATCCACGATGATGGTGTCGGCTTCAAACACGTCGAGGTTTTGAAGCATGCGCGGGACATTGCCCGGTATGAACAGAAACGATCTAGCCATTGTCCAGGCTCCTGTAGCGTTTGATTGCCGTGATCAGCCGGGCGGTGATGGTGTAGTCGAGGGCGCCCTTGTCCTGGCAGTATACACTCAGATGATCGAACTGTTCCTCGGCGAGAATATGAGTGATGAGACGCTTGATATGATCATAAAACGCATCGTGGACGATGGTGTCGATGTCGATGACGGGATTGTCTTCTTTCCTCAAAGTGATTATGCAGTCACTTGATTCAAGGGTTCCCACAGTCACGGTTCTTTCCATGTTAACGCCTACTTTCTATCAGTGCTAGGGTACGCATCATGTGGTTTCTGACGATCATGATGCCTTCATCGGCGCCCATGCCCGGTTTGGCCAGACACTGTTTGGCATTGCAGGCAATGGCGATCGAGGTGGTGATTTCGGCGCTGATGTCGGTTTCGTTGCATGAGCCGCCGCTATAGGCGCCGACACCTTTTTCAAGACAGTAGCGGAGCGCTTCGATGGTGTTGTTGACACCGCCGAGATCGGGAGTCTTCACCTGAAGCATGTGCGCGGCGTTCTGATCGGCGAAAACCTTGACATCGTCAAGCGTGTTGCACCACTCGTCGGCGACAATCTCCACGTGGACATCGTCGTCGGCGTCGATCATCTCCTTTAAGGCTTTCAAAGCGTCGAGGGTCTCTTCGCGGTTACCTTTGTCGATAGGACCTTCGATCCGCAGGGTGAACGGCTCGGCGAGCCTTGAGAGTTCCTTCATGTAGTTGAAACACTTTGTGATGTTGTCATCGAAGATCTGGCCGATGGTGCCATAAACATCGAGATGGAGGATGGGTTTGTAATCCTCACGAATCCGTTTGGTGACGATCCGGTTTCGCAACCACTTGACATAATCGATCAACTTCTCTCCGTTGGCACCGAGTTTGTATTTGACACTGTTGATCAGACCATGGGGGAGGACATCGACTTCCTTGATGATCATTTTGTCGACGCCGATGTACATATCATCGCCGCTCTGGGCGAAAATCGGGATGGGGTGGTAATCTTTTTCGTCAATGCCGTACTCTTTTCTGACGATTTCGCTGATGGTCACGTAGTTCGCTTTCGCCGTGGCATCGAGCAGTGCCTGGGTGATGCCGTATCTGAGGGCGGTGTGGATCGGTTTACCATCGATGTTCAGGCTATCGAAACGACGGGCGTTCACTCTGAAGGTGGAGACGTCGAGACCGATGAGGAGGGGGCGGATGTTGTTCATGAAGAAGGGTTTGAACTTCTCCGCCTCGAAAAGGGTGTCTCGGCCGCCCGCGCCCGAATACTGTACGGCGGTCGCATCCCCGTATGCCACCATACCGTTTTCCAGAATCAGCATGATCGACAGAGCCTCACCGGCTTGTCTGATCGCTTTGAAGTGCGGGGTGACGGGGTCGCCCATATAGGTGAACTGGTCCCTTTGGGCTCCTTTCTTAATCGCTGCCTGGTCATCGAAGTAAAAGCCTGTCATACCAGGAGCGCAAAGCACATCCTTGATGATCATGTGGTCACATCCTCTGTATCCGGTTTACCGATCAGTTCGCCTTTCGAGACCGCATAGACATCATCGATGGTCATTTGGAAAGAGACCGCACGTTTTTCCGCCTTGGCGCGTTTGGCGAGGGCGGCTCTGTGCACGTTCTTGATTTCCTCTTCGAAAGGAAGGTTGCCGAATTCCAGGATGCGGATATTGCCTTGCAGGTCTCTTGCAGGCAGCACCTTGCCGTGGTTCATCTCAGACGGTGCGAACGGTATGTCCAAGATGCCCTGAGCGAAGGCTTTGATCACGCCTTGGGCGAAATCGCCCTTTCCGATGTTCAAGGTCGCATAAAGCAGGGTCTTGACTTCGTTTTTGATCAGGTCCATCTCTTTTTTGAGTTGCTTGCTCGAGGGGTAGTTTTGACTTTTCAACATGGTGGTGATGATTTTCGAGGCTCTCAGACCTTCGGCGTTGGCTTCCTTGGTCGGAATGCCTTGAGACTCGTGCGGGGATTTCGTGATGATCTTGGTCGCACCGCCCAGTGTTGCCACGGTGGCACCGAGCGAGATGAGTGCCATGGAGCGCGCCTCATCTTCAGGGAAACCACCCATCCATTGATGCAGGACGGTCGTGACGAAAACATCCTCATAGCCGAAAAGCTTGAGGTAGTAGTTCGTCAGGGAATAAAGGGTCTGAAGCGCGGCGATATCCTGGGTGACGTTGCCGCACTGACCATAGCCGACGGTGATGTTTTTGACGCCCTGTTCGGCAGCGAGAATCGCCTCGATGATGGCCACGGTATGGCTGATCGAAGGCGGAACGAGGGTCCCTGTCAGGGGACCGAAGGGTTCGCGGTTCAGCTCGATGCCGTTTTCGGCGTAGTAACCGACGAGACGGTCGCAGTATTGCCAGTAACGAAGGGTATCTTCAAGGGCGATGTTTTTCGCATAGGGGATGTTGTAGGAGATGCCGCCCCCTTCGTTCGACGTCCAGCCCGCAGCGTGGATGATCTCGCTGAGCAGACGGGCATCGGGGGTGCCGTGACGAGCCTGCAAAGGTACCGCAACACTGTCGAAAACCTTCTTGCAGCCTTCGACCCCATGGTTGACGGCGGGAAAGCCGTTCAACATGGAGCGTTTGTTTTTTTCCGACTGCTTGATGGCGTCCTCGGCGTTCGAGTACCTGTTATGGCGGGTGTAGGAGTCGATGGTCGAAGGCAGAAAGTCGGCGCCACCTTCCTTATTCAGGAAATTGAGCAGTTCGATGTGCTCCTCGAGAAGGGCGACGCCGGCGCGGGGCTGGATCATGGTGATGCCGTTTTCCGCGGCATAGCGTAGCTTTTTCGCAAAATTTTTCGAATCGGGAACGTTGCGAAGGGTTTCAAAAGCCTTCTCGAAATCGAGCATCTCGCTTGAGCCGGTCGGCCAGTGCAAAAGGACTTCCTGTCGTTTTTCCAAAAAGTCCTCGAGTGGGATTTTCTTGTTTTTGATCATGTGGAAACTCCTATTTCAAATGACGTTTTAGTAGTCTGAGGGCAAGTTTGGGGTGTTTCTGCGAAAGCAGGCCCATCGATGCGAGGATGTACGCCTCATCAATGAGGAAAGCCGGATCGCTGGGTCTCAGTTCCAGTTTCTTGTTGCTTTTCTTGTTGACTTCCTTGAGAATCTGTTTGGGTTCATCGGAGTTGATGAGCACACCGCCGGTGCCGATGACGTAATTGATGTCACTGAGGTCCTTGCCGGTCTGATAATACATGTTGCCAAGCGGGGTATAGACGACTTCGACGGTCCCGACATGTCTCGACATGGAGTAGTCGCAACAGATCCTGGCCAGTGCTTTGTCGAAAGCCTTCTCCTCTTCGGTGTCGGGGAGGTAGTCAACATTCTCATGACGTTTCTTGACGGACGCTTCGAGATTGTATTCGTCTTCAAGCGTGTAATACTGCTTGAATTCATAAGGCGAGACGAGGCTGAGCAGGGCGTTGGCGCTGTAGCGCATGCCCAGATCACCCTCGACGGTCCTTTTCGCGAAGGGTTCCTGCAAACCTTTGAGAAGGACTTCCGTCCGTTTCGGAAAACCCTCACCGATGGTGTGCACATCAGTGGTCGCGCCACCGATGTCGATGACCATCAGTTCGCCGAAGCCTTCTTCATCCTCAAAACCCTTGGCCAAAAGTTCGGCGGCGAGTAACACGCTTTCAGGCGTCGGCATGATGATGTCGCCTGTCTTTTCCTGGGCTTTGGCGATGCCTTTGGCTTCGATGATCCTAGTGATGAATATCTTGCGGATGACTTCTTTGGCGGGGTCCACGTTGAGCTTTTTCAGTTTGGGCATGACATTGTCGACGATATAGTATTCGGTGTCGGTGCCGCTGAAAATCTCGTCGATTTCGTCGGCGGCGTCCTTGTTGCCGGCGACGATGATCGGAATACCGAGATCGGCGTTTTTGAGTTTCTGGGCGTTATGCAGGATGCATTCCTTGTTGCCGCCGTCGGTGCCACCGGCAAGCAGGATGATATCGACATCCGCATTTTTGAGTTGTTTGATTTCCTTTTTGCTCAAATGGTGGGAAAAGACATGATTGACAAGCGCACCGGCGCCGAGGCAGGCACGCTTGGCCGCTTCTGCCGTCAGTTCCTCAACCAGTCCGACCGCGGCCATCTTCAGGCCGCCGGCGGCACTCGAGCATGCAGAAACAGCCGTAATCTCGCCCATCTCGGGATGGGCGTTTTCCAGCTTCTCAAGGGCGAGGTTGAACCCTTCTAGAACATCGGTTTTCACGGTGGTCATCGCTCTTGAGGTCCCGATGATCGTCTCTTTTTCGACATCCACCGCGGTCAGCTTGGTATAAGTCGAACCAAAATCCACCAACAAATGGACACTCATATTCATCCCAGGTCCTCTCTCAGGTCTCTTACAGCCTTCTTGATGTCGGTGCCCGGGGGATAGACGCGGTCAAACCCCATCTTCTTGAACCGTTCCTCGACGGTTTTGAAATCCTGTTTGCCGACAACGATGTTGCCGCCGACATAAAGTTTGACGTGTCCGAGACCCGCCTCTTCACAGTTTTCTTTCATATACCTGCAGTCAAGCTCGCCATGTCCGTAAAGCGATGATACCAAAATCGCTTTTGCGTCCGTTTCGATCGCCGCATTGATGAAATCTTCCTGTGAGCTGAGTACACCGATGTTCACAACATTGAAGTCATTTTCGGTCAGGACGTGGTCGATGATCTTGTTGCCTACGGCATGAACATCGGCACCGATGACGCCTATGACGACTGTGTGCATTGTCCTTCATCCTCTCTTTTGCTCACACGAGAAAAGGGACCATTTTACCTAATGTAAAATCATCCCTGTCTTCGTTTTTCGGGGGGAGCGAAAAAACCAGTCCGAATCAAACCGGTTCCTAAGCAAATTGTCGTATCCGATTGATCAGGTGTGAAATATTCCATCATTCCATATCCTCGATCCGGTTTTATGTAAACGCTTCCCACATTCCTAATTATAAGCGATTGTTAATAGAAATCAAGCGGTTTTTTAAACTGTTTATTCGTTTACAAACTTTCGCGGTTCTCACAAAAAAAAGTGTCCGACGGACACTCTCAACCGAAATATTCCTTTTCCTTGAAGTGCATACGTTTCGATAGGATACGCATGGGGAAAGAATTGATGAAATCGTTATAATGAAGTACCTTCGAGTTGTACTTGCGGCGGATGTTTTGAAGATCCTTGAATTGCTTATCCAACAGGACCTGGGTCGGATGGGCCGTTCTGTCGACACAGAGGTGCAGGTTTTGAAGCGCATCGTGAATGGCCTGTCTTTCGTTCAAAGAAAGACTGCGGTAGGTGCCTTCCTTGTACTGTTCCAAGGTCTTGTAATGGTTCCCGTGGTCGTGATGAATCAGGTCCTCTTTGTGGTCCAAGAAGAGTTTGACGGTGTCAAAGAGTCTGTGGTGGAATTCGAGTTCGAGTCTTGAGACCTCCTGCCATAATCTCAGCATACGGTTACGCACCCTTAAAACCACGAGGAGGAGCAGGGTGAGCAATATGAGGATGATGACCAAATCAATCAGTGGGTGCTGCAACATCGCCATTCTCCTTCTTAAGTCATTTTTTGTCTGAAGCGCTGGTAATAGTTTTCGAACTCACCGCTGTATTTCATGAAGCGGTCGAGGATGTAGGGTTCGAAGTATTCCTTGAATTCGAGTTCGAGCAGTTCCGAGGCGCGCTGATGGGTGAGTTCGGTCTTGTAGTTTCGCGACTGGCGCAGAATCTCATAAAGTTCGGCGAGGAGAATGATCTGGCCTTCCTGGGAACGCTGGATTTTCTTCATCCGTTCGGTGAAGGCCTTGTCTGCGTTCTTCTCGAAATGGGCACGGGTGATGTCCTCGCTTTTTTGCTTGAGCTGGAGGCGTTTGATGATGACACTGCCGAGGATGGTCTTTTCTCTGATGACCTGGTAGTCTTTTTCGTTCAGGACGGATTTGTTTTCGTATTCGACGATGCTCAGGTCCTTGACTCGGTCGACATGGATTTTCGAATAATCATAGATTTCGGTACAGACGCTCGGGGAGAGCCCGAGGATGTTCGCAAGACGCGAGGCGATCTCGGCGACACGGTGGGCGGCCTGGTGGTCCTCGGTCTGGGAGTTGACATTGAAGACGCTGATCACGTCGAAAACATCGCCGACGACGGCTTTGAAGTCGCTTTCCATGTCGCGGCGCTTGACGAGTTCTTCCTTGCGTTTGTTGTTCATCATCTGGCCGATGGCCACCGAGGAATAAAGGGCGATGTTGAAGATGATGAGCAGGATGGTCCTTAAGAATATGTCGATCGCGACCTGATAATCGGTGACGAACAAATAATCATAAAGCGACTGGATTGAATCGGCGTATTCGTAGAGGGGATACATGATGGTGACATGGATGATGGTCATCAGAACCAGGACCCATTTGAAAAGGATTCTGAGTAGGGTGGCATCCTGATAGAGTGCGATCACCACGAGCGCGAAATAGATGAGCACGTAGCCCGCCTGCGTGATCGAGAAACCGGCGATGACCTCGCTTTCGACACCGACACGAAGTTTGATGTAGACACCGAAGGACGCAAGCAGGATGTAGACGCTTGCGATGTACATCGCCATCTGTTGTTTGAGTAGCGTGCGGGGTCGTTCACGGATGATGCGTTTCAAGGTGGTATTGATGGCGAACATGAGCACACCGAAACCGAAGATGACAATGTAGTTGGGGTTTCGGTTTCCGATGATTGTGAAGATCAGAAACACCATGTTGGTCACAATCAGGATGTTTTTGATGACACGGTTGCGCCGGTAGAGGACACTTGTCTCATCGAGAATGTCGACACCGGCTTCGAAGTTGAATTTCTCACTCGCCCGTTTTCTAATCAGTTTGACAAGCAGCCGGGCTCTTCTTCTGATTTTCGAGGGCTTGTTGGGGTTACGGGTTGTTTCCTTGTCCGTCGCATACATCTTGATACGTTCGGTGATGTTTTTGAAAAATGTGGCAATCCTGTCGATCCGGGTGGTCTTGTTCGGATCGTGGCCTTTTTTCATCGTATCGACGTATTGCTTGAGTTCTTCTGGATCCTGGTCGGCTTTTTTGAAAAAATCTTCCAGATCCTTCTCTTTTTTCGCCAAGTGAACGTCCCCTCCCCTCAGCAAGCATCAGACAATTTTCATATCAAAGGTCGAAATCGAGTTTGATTTCCTTGTACTTCGGGTCTTTTCTCGCTTCAAGTTCATTGGTGATCTGCGCCACTCTTGTCGATGCGGCGGCGGCGATGGCGCCCGCGATATCATCCAAGAAGGTGTGGCAGACATTAGGGTCCTTCTTGCCTTCCTCATTCAAACGCTCGACGACACTCGGCTTGTTCACATCAATGTCGCCGAAGTTGGTTTTTCCGATGGTGCCGTAGATACCGGCCAGCTCGAGACCGAAAAGTTCGTCGATGCCGAACATGCCAAGGTCGCTGAGCAGGATTTCACGGAGCGGTTCATTGAACATTCCTTCCTCGGTGAGCCGGTCGATTTCGGCGCCGAGCTGCAGGATATGGAAGGTGTCGCGGAGCGATAGGATTTTCTCAACGGACGCTATGCAATCATGGCGCGAGATCGCATCGGTCCATTTTGATTGCTGCTGAAAAGCCACCTCGGCGATCTCCTCGACGGAGACACCGCGGTTTTTTAGTGTTTCGACGTTCATCCTGAGCATCTCGTCTCGGGAAAACAGGGTTCTTTTTTTCATGAATTCATCTCTCCAAATCTTGAAAATTATTCTAATTACATATTATAGCATTTTTTATGACAAAATTGAATGTTTTACCGAATGATTTAAGCGCGTTCACCCAGTTGTTTGCCGACCGCTAAGAGAACTTTGCCCTTGCCGTTCAAAAAGCTTGTGCCGTCGGTTTCCTTTTTTCCTGCCAGCTGAACCCGCGTGAGACAGAGACTTCCCCGGCTTGTGCTTACGACAGGACCTTCCTTCGCATGGGCGACCACCGTGCCCGGCGGGGCGGAGTCATCCAGCGGCAAGCGCTTGGCCCGGATGATTTTGAGCGGTACCCCGTCCACAAGCGTATAGGTATTCGGCTCGGGATGAAAGGCGCGAATCTTTCTTTCGAGGATTTCCGCGGGTTGACTGAAATCAAGATACTCTTCCTCGCGTTTGATGTTCGGGGCGTAGGTGGCTTTCGAATGGTCCTGAGGTATTGCCTCGAGTCGGCCGACGATGAGTTCGGGGAGGATTTCTTCAAGCAGGTCGCGCCCGAGCAGGGAGAGTTTTTCAAAGAGGCTTCCGGCCGTCTCATCGGGGGCGATGGCGAGGCTGCGGGTGGCGAGGATGTCGCCTTCGTCCATGCCTTCGCTCATATACATGATTGTCACGCCCGTTGTGTCATGGCCCCGCTCGATGGCACGCTGGATTGGCGCGCCGCCTCTTAGCTCCGGTAACAAGGAGGCGTGTACATTGATTGCCCCCAGACGGGGCGTATCGAGCAACGGTTTGGGAAGGATCTTTCCGTAAGCGGCGGTGATGATCAAGTCGGGCTCATACGAAAGAATCTCCATGGCGGCGGGTTTGAGCTTAACCGGCTGAAGGATGGGGATCGCTTCTTTCAGGGCGTATTCCTTGGTGGGGGGATAGGTGAGAACCTTCTTGCGGCCGACGAGTTTGTCCGGTTGCGTGACAAGTAGGTCGACACCGTATTTTTCGTGGACCATCTGTAGAATCGGCACACTGAATGGCGGGGTTCCCATAAAGATGATTTTCATGGTCATACCTCCTATAGGACACGTGGATTGTGGGTGATGGTGATGGTCGTCTTCGCTTCGGTGAAGCGGTCTTTGACATCGTGCAGGTGCTGATAGAGCGCGGGTTCGTGGTCATGGCGCACGATCAGTTGCACACGGTACATGCCGGCCTGTCTTAAAATGGGGTGGTCGGTGGGACCGAGCACATTGAAATCGGTGTTTTTCTTGAAGTGATTCAGAATCTCAAGCGCTTTTTTATAGGCTTTGCCGTAGTCTTCATGGATGATGAGAATCTGGGTCAGCGAGCAAAACGGTTCGACACGGCTGGTTTTTCTGAACGCGATCTCGCGTTTGTAGAAACCCTCATAGTCGCCTTCTTTCACATCATTCAAGACCCGGTGGTCGGCGTTGTAGGCCTGGATGAGGACCGAGCCCTTTTTTTCTCTTCTACCGCTTCTTCCGGCGATTTGTGTCAAAAGGGCGAAGGTTTCGCTTTCAGCATAGAAATCCGGGACGAAAAGCGCCATATCGGCGCTAAGGACGCCCACCAATGTGACATTGGAGAAATCGAGACCCTTCGAGATCATCTGTGTGCCGACCAGGATGTCGCCGTCCTTTTCGAAGTGATAAAGCAGGTTTTCGTGCGCATCCTTTCTGGTGGTGGTGTCCTTGTCCATGCGGTAGACGCTGGCATCCGGAAAGTTGCGGTTCAGTTCCGCCTCGACCCTTTCACTGCCGAGGCCCATGAAACGGATGTGACGGGAACCGCATGCGGGACAGGTATCGGGTTTTTGTTCACTGTGGCCGCAGTAATGGCATTTTAGGCTGTCGTCTTTGCGGTGATAGGTGAGGGATATGTCGCAATCGGGGCATTTGATTCTTTTACCGCAGTTGCGACATAAGACGAACTGAGCATGGCCGCGCCGGTTGATCAAGAGAAGGATCTGTTCTTGATTGTCGAGGCGTTTTTCTATCGCTTCATAGAGTTGCGTGGAGAATATCGAGGGATTGCCTTTCTTGAACTCTTCTTTCATGTCGATCAGATCGATGGTCGGCATGACGCTTTTGAGGACACGGTTCGTCAGGGTAAGCAGGGTGATATCCTTTTCAAGGGCCCGGTAATAACTGGTGATGGAAGGGGTCGCGCTTCCAAGCAGCACCGGGGCATCATGATGGCTGCCGCGCCATTCGGCGACGGCCTTGGCATCATATTCTGGCGGGTCGTTTTGGGTGTAGGTGTCTGAGTGTTCCTCATCGATGATGATGATGCCGATATTCTCAAGGGGGGTGAAGATGGCGCTCCTCGCACCGATGACGATATCGACCTCGCCTCGGATGACCTTGCGCCACTCATCATATTGTTCGCCGGGGGAAAGCCGGCTGTGATAGACGGCGATTCTGTTTTCGAAGACCGCTTTGAAGCGGGCCAGAATCTTCGGTGTCAGTGAGATTTCCGGCAAAAGCACGATGGCTGTCCGGCCGGTTTCGATGACATCGCGGACAAGCTTGATATAAATCTCGGTCTTGCCGCTTGAGGTCACACCATGAAGCAAGAAGACCTTGTGCGAGCCGAAAGATTCACGCACGTTCATGCTCGCGTTTTCCTGTTCGGCGGTCAGAGTGACCGGCTTTCTGTCGGCGCCGTAAAGACTTTTGAGTTCCCGGTAGCGTTCCCTCGAGACGATGGCGATTATTCCCTTTTCTTCAAGCCGTTTGAGGGTCGGATTTGATGCGCCGACCGCTTCTTGGAGCGCAGCCTTCTCGCTGACACCATCATGGCTGTCAAGATAGGCGAGAACGGCTTTTTGTTTTTCTCCTTTCACCTCGCCGTGACTTTTCAGGATGACATAGGGCACCGTCTTCATGCCGGCCTTCTGTCTGATTTCGGGTTTGGCCTCGACCTCTCCGGATTCGATGTGTTGCTTGATGTGTTTCAGGTGTGAGGGTGCGATCTTTTTGGCGTCAACGGTTTTCTTGTCCTCGAAATAGGGTTTGAGGGCAGGGTGGAGACTTTCCTTGTCACGGACGGTGAACAGGGTGCGGTAGCGCATCGAAAGGGCGCTTGGCAGCATCGCGTTCAGATAAGACACCCGCGGTGTGACGTGTTTGAAAGCCAGATGTTCGGCCAGTTCGAGACGTTCGCTGTTGAAATATGGAAAAATATCACGCAACGCGTGAATGGGTTTGAGTTTTTCGATGTCGGATTCCTTCTTGAGATTCATGACGAACCCTGTGATCTTGCGGGGGCCGAAGGGAACCTCGACGCGCATCCCGACCTCCAGATGGTCTTCAAGCGCTTTGGGTACCGTGTAGTCAAAACGTTGGTCCACCTGATGATGGGCGACGTCCACCAGGACTTCTGCGATCATGGGGGCACCTCAATCTATGAATTTCAGTCGTTTAAGGGCATTGTAGATGCCGTCATCGTCGAAGGCTTCGGCGGTGTGCGTGGCCGCATCCTTGACATTCTTCTCGGCATTGCCGACCGCGACGGAGTTCGGTATGATCTTCAGCATCTCGATGTCGTTCTCGCCATCACCGAAGCAATAGGCGTTCTCAAGAGGCACCGACAGAATCTCGAGCGCTCTTAGGACGCCGTCTTTCTTGCTTTTGTCGCCTTCGATGACGTCGAAACCGTCACTCAGCCATTTGACGGCTCTCAATTTTTTGAAAGCGGGGCGGATCTTTTCAAAGGTCTCATCATCGGCGAAGGCCCACATCTGATAGACATCATGGGTCTCGTCGAAGTCGGGATTGACAACGGGATAGGGGAGTTTCTGTTCGATGAACATGGTCTCGCAGTATCGGTCGAACTCGCTAACGGCCTGTTTCTCCTTGCCGATGAAGCCATACTGCAGACCGTGGCGCTTGAATAGTTTTTTTGTCATTCTCACCCCGTCTTTTTGCATGGGGTCGTCATGGAGGATTGCTTCATCCTTGTAGATAAGCTGTCCGTTGATGGTCACATAAAGCGAGACGAAGGGTTTTATTTCACTGATGATATCGAGCATGAAATAAGCCCGGCCGGTGGCCAGGGCAATCAATGTGTCGCCTCTTTTTCTTATTTTTTCAAAAGCACGACGAGTGGAAGCGGGCACTCGTCCGGTGTAGGGGTCATAGATAGTGTGGTCGATATCGAAAAAGATTACATATTTGATGCTCATACCATCACCTTCTGTGAAAATTATAACACATATACGTTTATTTAATGAGCCAAATGAGCTATAATGGTATGAGAAATATATCGATACAGATTTAGGAGGACTCGATAATGCAAAATCAAATTTTGAAAAAACATGAAGTCGGTGTTTTTGCATTAGGCGGTCTTGGTGAAGTTGGAAAAAATATGTATTGTGTGGAATATCAAGATGAGATCATCATCATCGATGCTGGTGTCATGTTCCCTGATGATTCACTGCTCGGGATTGATTATGTCATTCCCGATTATACATATTTACAAGAGAATCAAGATAAGATAAAAGCCCTGGTGATCACGCATGGTCATGAAGACCATATCGGCGGCATCCCCTGGCTTTTGCGTCATGTGAAAATACCGAAGATCTATGCCAACGGCCTCGCCGTCGGCCTGATCAAGAACAAGATGGAAGAACACAGGGGGGTCAAATACAACCTCGTTGAGTTTTTCGACAACGACATCATCCGTTTCAAACACCTGAGTGTCAGTTTCTTCAGGACGAATCACTCCATTCCCGATTCCCACGGTGTCGTGGTCAAGACCCCGCACGGCAAGATTGTCCACACCGGGGATTTCAAGTTCGATTTCACCCCGACCGGACCGGATGCCGATTATGCGAAAATCGCCAGACTCGGCCAGGAAGGCGTCTTGTTGCTGCTCAGCGACTCGACCGGCGCCGAGGTGGATGCGTTCACCAAAAGCGAAACCACCGTCAGTGACAATCTACGGGATATCTTTTCCAATATCGAAGGCCGCGCCGTCGTGGCCACGTTCGCCAGCAACATCCACCGCGTCCAGCAGATCATCGAGGCATCGATCGCGACCAACCGCAAGGTGGCCGTTTTCGGACGCAGCATGGAAAGGACCGTCGAGGTCGGCGAAACGCTCGGCTACATCAAGGCACCGCACGGCACGTTTGTCGGCGGACGGGCACTCAGACATTTTGCGCCCGAAGAGATCACCATCCTCTGTACGGGCTCGCAGGGCGAACCCTTCGCGGCCCTTTCAAGAATTGCAAACGGGACGCACAGGCAAATCAAGATTCAACCCGGCGATACCGTCATCTTCTCTTCAAGCCCCATTCCCGGCAATGCCGCCGGCATCAACAAGACCATCAACCAGCTGTTCAAACGCGAAGCGAACGTCATCACCAACTCACCGCTGACCGATACCCACACCAGCGGTCACGCCGGCAACGAGGAACTAAAGCTGATGCTCAAACTCATGCGTCCGAAATACTTCATGCCCATCCACGGCGAACACCGGATGCTGAAAATCCATGCGAAGACCGCGACCGCTTGCGGCGTGGAGAAGGACAACAACTTTGTCATGGACAATGGTGATGTGCTCGCACTCACCAGGGAGTCGGCCAAGATCAAGGGTAAGGTTTCTGCGGAAAACGTCTACATCGACGGCAAGGGAATCGGCGATATCGGCCACATCGTCCTAAAGGACCGCAAGATCCTCAGCGAGGACGGACTCTTGAGCGCGATCGTGACCATCAACGAGGAAAACAACACCCTCATCGGCAAGAGTGTCATCGTCTCAAGGGGCTTTGTCTACATGAAGGACCACACCGCCCTCACCAACGAAATCGCCGGCATGGTCGACGCGCATGTCAAAAAAATTCTTGAAAAATACAGCAAGATCAACACCGGGCTGATCAAACGCGACATCATCCGCCTGCTCACCGACTATATCTTCACGAAGACCGAGCGCAATCCGATGATTCTTCCGGTCGTCAAGCTCGTCTGACAAACACGAAAAGAAAGGACCACCGGCTTTCATCGTCCGGTGGTCCTTTTTTCATTTGTCTGATTCATCATCGGCAAGGGCGCTCAGGCCGTCGCCTAAGGCAAGCGGTTTGATGTCCAGATTCTTCTTGTACTGGCTGTAGAATTCCTTCTCGAACACACTCAGATTCTCAGGCGTGTCCGCTTTTTCATAAAGACCGATGATGATGTTGTCGTAACCGATGTCGCAGAGTCTCGCGCCGAGGGCGCCGGTACGCATCAGTTTCGAGATGATGTCGTCAAAATAGACATTGGAAGTCCCATAGAGTTCACGGATCGAGTTTTGCGATTGTTCGAGCGTATCGCCGAACATGACGTAGTCACCTTCCCTCAGATATTCCGCAGCCTGGGTGACGCGTTCTTGTTCGAAGTAGGCATGTTCGCTATACTGCAGGGTCTGGGCATTTTTGATTTTTGATTTGAGTCTGTTGAACTCATCGAAGGAAAGCTCACTCAGCGCTTCGATCGAGCGAAAATCACTGATCGTTGTCGTACTTTTTCTCAAGGCGGCGATGCGGTCGGTGATATCCGCGTCGACGATGAATTTGGGACGGTTGACAAATACGCTCATCAGCGTGTGGTTGTCATGGTCGAAAGGGATCAGTTCGTATTTGAGTGTTTTCGTGTCGAGACTGAGAATATGGTTCTTTTTGGCGAAGGCGCAGGTGAAATGCTGGGCGATGTTGCTGTTTAGTTCCCGCAGATCGCTTTCGGCCTGGTAGGCGAAGCGGACAAGTTTTTTCAGATCGAGACCGAAACGGTTCTGATCATTCAAAACCGTGATGCTGAGCATCATGAAACTCGGATGAAGGCCCAGGTTCCCCGGAAGATTTTCAGAGGACATGATGGTGATGTCGAGGCCCTTCTGGACGGTGTAGCTCTCATACTGGAGTTTCTTGATCAGAGCCCTGAAAAGCCGCACATAGCGGTTTGTGTCGTCTTGATCCATGTTGATCAGGTCGATGGTGTGTGTTTCTTTCTTGTCATAGAAATCGAGACAGAGATTGATGCTGAAATCCTCTCTGTGGCTGACACTGGCGTATAGACCGTCCTCAAGTGTGGCGGCAAGGACGACGCCTTTCAAAACATCCGCACCTTCACCGAGCATGAGAACGGTCGCTGGCGCGAAATAATGGGAAGTGGGCGGTTCATGGAAGGTGGAAACATGATTCTCTTTCAGGATTTTTTTCATCGCTATCCCCCTTGAAAAGAAGCGTCAAGGCCATTATAGCACGCTTGTTTTGATTTTGGAATAGTGTGCGTGCAAATAAAAAGAGCGCCGGGGCGCTCTTTAAATCATTTCAACGGGTCGAATGTCTTGTCTTGCGGGTTGTTGATGTGGGCTTTGAAACCGTCAAAGATCCGTTTGGTCATCATCGCATCCTCAAGGGCGTCATGGCGTTGGTCGGCATTTTCGTGCCCATACATCCTGTACGCATTCAAAAGACCTAAGTCGTCTTTGAAATGGAAGTAATTCTTGTGCAGTTTGAGCAGATTCACAAAACGGGTCATCCTTGTGAGCGGTCGGACCCGGTTCACACGGTAGGAATCACGCAGAGAAAGGAAATCGTTGCGGCCCCAGACGATGATGGCGGGTTTGTGGGTCTTGAGCAATGATTTCAGGTGGTCGTAGAACTCACGGTAGGTGAGGCCGGTGCTGACTTCTTCCTGGGTGAGACTCAGGAATTTCGTCGTGCGCTTGGTGAGGCGCTTGTGTCTGGTTGGCTGAACGAAGGCGCTGTAGGTGTCGATGACCTGGTCGTTGGCATCGACGAGGACATAGCCGACCTGGATGATTTCCTGGATGAAACTCTTGTCGGCCTTGTAGGGATGCATGCTCATCTCGAAATCCAAGAAGAGTTTCGCTCCGAGGGAATTGATGAATTTTCTCGTCTCGTTTTTGATTTTGTTTTCGGAGAAGAGCACGTTCAGTTTTCGTGGTTCCGCTTTGGCGATTTTTTTGATTTTGGTGACCACATACGCACGGTGTCTGCTTCTTTCGCCTGGCTTCTTGCAGTCGGCCACGATGAAAAAGGAAGGACTCAGGAACTTGGCGAACCGATTGTGGATGGCGCGCTGGAAATAGAGTTTCCTTATGGCTTTTCCGTGTTCGACAGTGATGATTCTCGTAAACGGGTCGTAATCGATGATTCGTCCTTGGATCTGCATGGTATCACCTTGAGTTTGTCTGTTGTTTCAGAATGTTTTTGAGGTTCCTTATGGTCTTGTCAGGAATTTTCAGTTCTTTGAGTTCCGCTTCCGGCGCATCGGCGATCGCCTTGATGGTCTTATATTTTCTGAGCAGCCTTTTTTTCGTCTTGGGGCCGATGCCCTCGATGTCGTCGAGGACCGTATCATAGACACCCTTTTCACGGAGGTCCTTGTGGAAGGTGACCGCGAAGCGGTGTGCCTCTTCCTGGATGCTTGAAAGCAGGCGGAAAAGCGGAGTGTGTTTCTCAAGCTCGAACGTCGAGGCCTCGGCATCGAGAATATGGTGGGTTTTGTGGTCTTTCGATTTGACCAAGGCGGCGAGTGGCACATCGATCTCGAGGCTCGCGATGATTTTCTTCGCGGCGTTGAGCTGGTGGATGCCGCCATCCACCAAGATGAGGTCGGGGCGCTTGAGGTCGTCCATGAGGATGCGCCTCAGTCTTCTGTAGAGCACTTCTTCCATCTGCTGTGTGTCGCCGTCCTGACGAGAGGATGTGCTCAGTTTGAATTTGCGGTAATCCTTTTTCGACGGCTTGCCGTTTTTGAAGACGACCATGGAGCTGACGGGATATTCTCCGAAAAGGTGGGAATTGTCGAAGGCTTCGATATGGTAGGGAATCGGAATCTGCAACATATCGGCGAGCGCATCGAGGGCGCCGAAGGTTCGGGTGTGTTCTTTTTCTAGCTGGGCTTTCGCGGTGGAAAGCGTCTCGGCGGCATTGTTGACCGCAAGCTCAAGAAGTTTTTTCTTCGGTCCGCGCTGCGGGGTCGTGACCGATGTCTCGAGAAATGATTCAAGCATCGCCTTGTCGACCTGGTCGCTGATGAAAATCTCTCGAGGTACCGGATAGGTACGGTAGAACTGACCGAGAAAGTCGGTGATGACCTTTTCGGCTTCCGTGTAATAGGTCATGACTTTCTTGTCGCTCGCGCTGATTTTCCCGTTCCTGATGAAAAGGATTGCCAGGGCCACATGGTCTTCATCGCTTGCGATGCCGATGATGTCTCTGTCCTTGCGGTCCTTGATGTTTACCGACTGGGCGGTCTTGGTGGTGGCGTCGATGGATTCGATCATGTGTTTGTATTCATTGGCTCGTTCGAATTCAAGCGCTTCGCTCGCCTTTTCCATCTTCGCTTTGAGGTCGTTGACGACCTGACCGGTCTTGCCTCTTAGAAAGTCGGAAATCTCCTTTTCGATGTCGCGGTAGGTTTCGGGGTCGACTTTTTTGATGCAGGGTGCGAGACATTGACCAAGATGGTAATAAAGACATGGTTCATCGGGCAGCGTCTGGCATTTGCGAAGGGGGTAGAGTTTGTTGAGGATCTTCAGCGTCTCCCGTGCCGCTTTCACGTTCGGGTAGGGACCGAAGAGTTTCTGGTGCTTCTTTTTCACCTTGCGGGTCACGATCATCTTGGGGTGTTTTTCCTTGGTGATTTCAATATAGGGATAGCTTTTGTCATCGGTCAGAAGGATGTTGTATCGGGGCTGCATTTTCTTGATCAAATCGAGTTCGAGAATCAGTGCCTCAAGTTCGCTGTGGGTGATGATGTAGTCGAAATCGACAACCTGCGTGAGCATCTTCGTGGTCTTGTAATCGTGGGAACCGGTGAAGTAGCTGCTCAGGCGGCTCTTGAGGTTTTTGGCTTTGCCGACATAGATCACATTGCCGTGTTTGTCGAGCATCTGATAAGAACCGGGTTTCTGCGGCACGTTCTTGAGTTTTTCCTTGATCATGGACCAGCCCTCCTTCTCACTTTAAGGGTCTATGAAAATAAAAGCGACGCATCGCTTTTATTCTTCATTGTCTTTCTTTTCGTCATCCTTGATGACCGCTTTGAGACCACGTTCGAGACGATTGGCCTTATCCAGGGTGGCATCGTATTTGAAGCGCAGCGCCGGCATCTTTCTCAGCTTCACTTTCTTTGCCAGGGCACCGCGGATGAACGGTTTGGTTCTTTCCAGCGCTTCGCTTAGTTTGGCGCGTTTTTCCTCATCTTCTGTCAGGGCGGTGTAATAGATGGTCAGGTAGGATAGATCCTTGGTGAGGTCGACTTCGGTGATGGTGATGAAACGGATATCGGGATGCTTGACATCCTTCCTGATAATCTCGGTGAGTGCGCGCATGATGTCGCTTTCTTGTCTTTCGATTCTGGCCATTAGCGTTCAATCTCCTTCATTTTCGATGCCTCGATGACATCGCCGGTTTTGATATCGTTGAAGTTTTCAATGGTCATCCCGCACTCGAATCCTTGGCGTACGGATTTGACATCGTCCTTGAAGCGTTTCAGGGTCGATAATTGACCTTCATAGATGACGACACCGTCGCGCAGGACGCGCACCAGTGCGTCTCTTTCGATGAACCCGTCGGTCACGTAACAGCCGGCCACGGTTCCGATTTTGGAAATTTTGAAGGTATCGCGGACTTCGGCCTGGCCGGTGACGATTTCTTCGAATTCGGGGTCGAGCAGGCCTTTCATGGCGTTTTCAATGTCTTCCAGGGCTTTGTAGATGATGTTGTAAAGTCTGATCTCGACGCCTTTCGCGCGGGCGGTATCCCTGACGGCGGCGCTCGGACGGACGTTGAACCCGAGGATGATGGCGCCTGAGGCGCTCGCGAGCGTGACATCGGTTTCCGTGATGGTCCCGACGCTCGCACGGATGACCTCGACATTCGCCCCTTCCACATCGATGGTCTCGAGGCTTGATTTAAGGGCTTCGATCGATCCGTGGGTGTCGCCTTTGACTATCAGTGGAAGCATCTTCATGTCGCCTTCGCCCATGGAAGCAAACAGTTCTTCGAGACTGACGGCCTTGGAGAGACCGAGGTCCTCTTTCCAGGTGCGGTGGGCACGGGCTTCGGCGATCTGGCGGGCTTCTTTCTCGTCACCGAACACCCTGAAGGGATCGCCGGCCTGGGGTACGTCGTTGAGCCCGATGACCTCGACGGCCTTGCTGGGCGGGGCGGTATCGACGATCTTACCGAAATCGTCGTTCATCGCACGGACACGGCCGTGGGTGTCGCCGACCACGAGAATGTCGCCGACTTTGAGGGTTCCGTTTTGCACGAGCAAGGTGGCGACGGGGCCACGTCCCTTGTCCAGTTCAGATTCGATGACCGTACCGAGGGCGGGACGGTCGGGATTAGCCTTGAACTCCTCCATCTCGGCAGTGAGGACGATCATCTCGATCAAATCTTCGATGCCTTCGCCTTTGAGCGCGGACATCTCGACAAAGATGGTCTTGCCACCCCATTCTTCAGGAATGAGCTCGAATTCGGCGAGTTCCTGCTTGACCTTGTCGGGGTTGGCGCCGGGGACATCCATCTTGTTCACTGCGACGATGATGGGGACGCCGGCCGCTTTGGCATGGTCGATGGCTTCTTTGGTCTGCGGCATGACACCGTCATCGGCGGCGACCACGAGGATGGCGATGTCGGTGATTTTCGCGCCACGGGCGCGCATTTCGGTGAACGCGGCGTGGCCGGGGGTGTCGATGAAGGTGATCAGTTTTTTGTCATCGCTCATATACTGATACGCACCGATGTGCTGGGTGATGCCGCCGGCTTCACCTTCGGTGACCCGGGCGTTACGGATGGTATCGAGCAGGGTGGTCTTCCCGTGGTCGACATGACCGAGGATGGTGACCACCGGTGGACGCAAAGCAAGGTCTTCCTCATCGTCTTCGGGCGTCATCTCCTCGAAACGGGATTTGTCGGTGACGACTTCGTCTTCGACGGTCTTGTCGTATTCCAGCGCGATCAGCTCGACGGTTTCCTTGTCGAGAGACTGATTCTGTGTGGCCATCACACCGAGTTTCATCGCTTTCTTGATGACGTCGTTCACCTTGACGCCGAGTTGTTCGCCGAGATCGACCACGGTCATGTCGGGCGAATAGCGGACGACATCACTGTCTTTGCTTTCGTGTTTTTTCGCTCTAGATTGCCTGATTTCCTGTTTGACTGGTTTCTGACGTTTTTTCGCCATGGAAACCACCTCTTTTCATTGGGTTTGATTATGATGACTTCTTCATGAGATCTTCTCCTGTCAAAGCCAAAACGGTGATATTTTTCTTCCCTACGGCTTTCGACAGTGCTTCCGATGTGTAATCGCGGATGCATTCGAAGCCGTAATGGGTTGTTTTATCAAGTATTTTTTTCTTGGTGTTCTCGCCGGCGTCCTTCGCTAGAAAGACGGTGGCGTGCTTCTGTTTCGGCAGGGTTTCGATGACCCGTTTGGCACCGATAACGACGTCGCCTTTGCGCATGGCGATGCCTAAGCGTCCAAGCGTATCATTCATCGAGCAGACCGAGCATGGTGTCATAGATGGAAGGGTCGACCTCGGTGCGCAGTTGCTTGCTCAGAAGGTTTTTCTGTTTCGCTTTTTTGATGGTCTTTTCATCTTTTTTGATATAGATACCTCGCCCATGGGCACGTCCGGTGGTGTCGACGAAGACTTCCTTGTCCTTGTTGATGACGACACGGAAGAGGTCCTTTTTCTCCAGACGTTCCTGGGTGACGATGCATTTTCGAAGCGGTACCTTATGCGTCTTGTTCATCCGAATCATCTCCGTATTCATCGATCGGTTGATAGTTGATGCCTTGTTCCTCGGCATCGCTGACGGACTTGATATCGATTTTCCAGCCGCTCGACTGAGCGGCAAGGCGGACGTTTTGGCCTTTGGAGCCGATGGCGCCGGTGAAGTCTCTGTCCTCGACGATGACGATGCAGGTCTTTTCTTTCTTGTCGGGATTGATGGCGACGACGTCGGCCGGTGCCAATGCATTGCTGATCAATTCGATCGGGTCTTTCGACCAGCGGTAGAAACTGATTCGCTCACCCTGCAGGGCTTCTTCGACTTCCTTTTTGCGGTTGGATTCACGACCGAGGCATGCGCCGACGGGGTCGACGTTGTCATCGTGCGAATAGACCGCGATTTTCGAGCGGGACCCTGGGTCTCTGGCAAGACCCATGATCTCGACGGTTCCATCCATGATCTCCGGCACGACCTGCTCGATAAGACGTTTGACGAGGTTCCTGTCGGTCCGTGAGACGAAGACTTTCGGTCCCTTCGTGGTCATCTCGACTTTGGTGATATAGACCTTGAGGCGGGCGCCGATTCTGGTTTCGTCGCTTTTGAGCAGTTCTTTTCTCGGCAGTGAGGTTTCTAGCTTGTGGCCGAGTTCGAGGGTGACGAAGTCTTTGTTGAGTCCGACAATCTCGCTGTTGATCATCTCATTTTCTTTCGCTTTGAAGACTTCATAGATCTTTTCGCGTTCGAGTTGTTTGAGTCCTTGTGTGAGAATCTGTTTGGCGCTCACCGCGGCGATGCGGCCGAAGCCTTTCGGGGTGACGTTTTCCGTGATGATCTCGCCGGCTTTGATGCGCTTGTTTCGCTTGCGCGCTTCTTGAAGCGATATCTCGCCGGGTTCACTGGGTTCCTTGACCACGAGGTAATCGGCATAGACGAGAATCTCGTCTTTTTCCTCATTGAACTCGATGCGGGCGTTCTCGCTGCTTTGGTACTCTTTTTTGTAAGCGTTCAAGAGGCCCCGTTCGAGAATTTCGAGAATCTTCTCTTTCTCAAGACCACGTTCATCGGCGATGATGTTGAGCGCTTTATAGAAATCTTTGGCTTTCATGATATCCTCCTAGAACTCTATCGCAAGACGGATTTTACGGATGTCGCCTTGGGATATCGTCACTGTTTTGTTTTGTTTTTTGTCGAGCACTTCGATTGCTTCGTCGCTGACACTGAGCAGTGTGCCACGGTAGTCGCCGTGCGGGGTGGTGATCTGGACGAACTTGCCGGTGGCACGTTTCATCTCTTCGGTGTTTCTGAGAGCGTGCTCCGCGCCGGCGCTGATCACTTCGAGCATGTAGGGTTCTTCGAAGGGTTCGGCTTCGTCGAAAAGCTTCGAAAGGCGTTCTGAGACTTTGACACAGTCATCGATGCCGATTTTGTCATCACTGTCGATTTCGACGCTCAGGACATAGTCTTTGCCCCGTTTGGAGTACTTGAGGTCATAAAGATAATAACCGAGTGATTCGACTTCTGTTCTTACTTTATCTTTCAGTTGTTCCATGGTTTTCCCTCCTTATGGCATAAAAAGAGTGGGCTTTGACCCACTCTCCTAACCCATATGCATTTAAATTTTACCATAACGGGTCAAGAAAAGCAAGGTCAATCCTCAAACAGCGGTGTCTCGCTGGTGAGCGCGTGCATGATGATGGCGCCGGCCACACCGACATTCAAGGAATCGATGGTGATCAAAGGGATATGGACCGTGTCGTCAAGCAAGCGCAGCGTGCGCTCCTTGAGACCCTGTCCCTCGTTGCCGAGTATCAGTGCGAAGGGCCCGCGGGGGTGTTTCGGCGGGGATGAACCGTCGCGCACATGGGCGCCGATCAGCGTGTGTGAGGGATGGTTTTCTTTGAATGTCTCTACATCCATGGAAAGAATGTTCAGATGGAAGATGGCCCCTTGGGTGCTTCTTAGTACCTTGGCACTGCGGTAATCGGCACATTCGTCCTCGATGACGGTCTCGAAACCGAAAGCGAGGGCGGTCCTGATCAGGGTGCCGACATTGCCGGGGTCCTGGATGTTTTCCAGGATGAGGACTTTCTTGCCCGGTGGTCGTTTCGGCGGGTCGTTCACGACGGCCGCGACGGGCGGGGCGCTTTTGGCGTCGCACAGGTGACGCATGACGTCCTCGCTCACGACGATGGCGCCGGGATGGGCCGGGTCTCGCTTCAGGATGAAGACGGTTTGCACAAGGCCCTTGCGCGTGGCCTCTTCGACAAGGTGCGGACCTTCGATGAGCATCATGCCGGTCTGATCGCGGTATTTCTTGCGATTCAGACGGCGTGCGTCTTTGACTGTGGGATTTTGTCTGGACGTGATCATGTCATTCCCCCGCTTCCAGGGCTTCTTTGACCGTGAACCCCATGGTGCTGAGTGTGAGGTCGGTGTCGGCGGTGATATCGAGATGGACGGTCGCATCCACGGCCGCATCGACCATCGGCGCGTAATCGAAAAGCCGTTCATAACGACGGGCGTAATAATCACGTGGCGCGATGGCGGGCGACTTGGGCATATAGACCGTACAACAGTCCTCGAAGGGTCTGATGGAGATGTCGTAGGCGTCGATTTCACGGGAGAGTTCGATGATGGCGTTCTTCTCGCAGGTGACGAGCGGTCTCAAAATGGGAAGGCCGCTGACGATGTCGGTGGTCTTCATGCTCTCTAGTGTCTGGCTTGCAACCTGGCCGACCGATTCACCGTTGATCAGGACCGGCGTGTGGTCCTTGTTCGCGAACGTCTCCGCGATACGTACCATCATGCGGCGCATCACTGTGATATGGTAGGGTTCCGGGACCTGGTCGAGAATCTTTTGGTGGATGTCGAGGAAGGGGACCAGGTGGAGGCGCACCTTGTTCTCGATGCCGTAAGGCGCGAGTGTCTTGGCAAGGTCGATGACCTTCTGCACGGATTCGATGCTTGTAAGCGGTGTCGATTCAAAATGCACAAGCGCGATTTCGATGCCCTTGACCATGGCCAGGTAAGCCGCGACCGGAGAGTCGATGCCCCCGCTTAAAAGCGCGACACCTTTGCCCATGGTCCCAACAGGGAACCCACCGAGTCCTTTCACGACATCGGAGAATATATAGGCCGCTTCCTTACGTACTTCAATTTCCAGGGTGCGCTCGGGATGATGGACATCGACGACGAGATGGTCGTGACGGGCAAGGACGGCCGAAGCGATGGTTTTCGATATTTCGGGTGAGGGGATGGGAAAGTTCTTATCGGCTCGTTTGGTCTCGACTTTGAAGCGGGTGCCGGCGGGCATCTTTCCGGTTTGACGGATGGCTTCTTCTTTTATTGCTTCTATGGTCTTTTCCACCCTCGAGACCAGGGAGAAGCTCTTGAGTCCGCTTACTTTCTTCAAAGCGGCGATGATGGGGTCGGGGTTTTCACCGTTCAACAGGATATAGAGTCTGTCATGGTTTTTGACATAGTCGATTTTGTTGTTATGCACTTTTTCTTTGATGCGGCGGATGGCGGCGTTGATGAAGGTCTTCTTGTTACGGCCCTTCAGGGTCAGATCACCATATCGCACAAGGATTCTGTCGAGCATTGTTCTCACCTCTTCGAATTCCTCTTTATTGTATCATAACCGTTGCATTATCCCGAATTTTTTTATATCATTTTGAAGAGGTGGTAACGATGTTCATACCGGTTGAGAAAAGCCGTGACAAAACAAAAAATTACGAGAAACTTCTGGACACCATTCCCTACTACATTGACAAAAGCGACCCGTGGTTCACCACGCTGTCGAACGCTGCGGCGTTAATCGATTATTTTCTCGCGGATGTGAACTGGGTCGGTTTTTACATCACCAAAGAAGACACGCTGTTCTTAGGACCGTTCCAGGGACGCCCGGCCTGTACCCGTATCCGGTTCGGACAAGGGGTCTGCGGCACTGCGGCGGCGGAAAAGAAAACGCTCAGCGTGGACGATGTCGATGCCTTCCCGGGCCACATCGCCTGCGATTCGGATTCCAAAAGCGAGATTGTCGTGCCGATTGTCAAAGGTGGCACCGTTTTCGGGGTGCTCGATATCGATTCGCCCCTCGAGGGCCGATTCGACGAGACCGACCAGGCGTGGCTTGAAAAGCTTGTCGGGTTAATTGTTGACAATCTGTCCTGACTATCATATAATACTTGCGCATGCGTAATAAAGGCAGCTACACAAATACTTCCAAGGGTGCTGAACAGTCCTTTCAAAAAGGCAACAAAGTAGTCTCTGCTGGCGAGATGAAATGTCAAAAACTGTTCTGTCCTCGGTCGGATTGTGGACTTCTTTAACGCAAATAATGAAAAGGAGGCATACGTATGGCTCGATACACCGGACCACAATGGAAAATCGCTAGACGTCTCAAGTATTCGATCCTCGAATCGGGTAAGGAACTGGGTAAGCGCCCATATCCACCCGGAATGCATGGTCAAAGACGTGGGAAACTGAGCGAGTACGGCGTGCAGCTTCAGGAGAAACAGAAGGTGCGTTACACTTATGGTGTGAATGAACGTCAGTTCAAGAAAACCTTCATCGAAGCGAACAAGCTCGAAGGGCGTCACGGCGAGAACTTCCTGTTCTTGCTCGAAAGCCGTCTTGACAACCTGGTATTCCGCAGCGGAATCGCCAAGACCCGCCGTCAGGCGCGTCAACTCGTCAACCATGGTCATTTCCTCGTCGACGGCAAGAAGGTAGACATTCCTTCCTACCGCGTCAAGCCCGGACAAGTGATCGCTTTGAAAGAGGCTTCCCAGAAACTGAAACTCATTCTGGACAACCTCGACAGCGTCGTAGAGCGTTTGGACTTCATCGCCTATGATGAAGAGAAAAAAGCTTTCACCTACAAGCGTCTACCTGAACGCAGCGAAATCCTGACCGACATCAAGGAAAACCTGATTGTTGAATTCTACAACCGTTAAGAAACCAATAGAAAACGCCATCTCCTTGACTGGGGATGGCGTTTTTTTGATTGGATGGGCTGTGTTATTATTTCAAAGCGGCTTTGACAAGGGTCAAGTAATCATCGGTTGACAGGCTCGCGCCACCGACAAGCGCGCCATCGATGTCGCTTTCCTTCATCAGATCATCGATGTTGCCGGGTTTGACGCTGCCGCCATAGAGAATGCGGACGCTTTCGGCGACACCGGCGTCATAGAGTGTGGCGACGACTTCACGGATGGTCTTGATGGTGTCGTTGGCTTGTTCGGGCGTAGCCGTCTTGCCGGTACCGATGGCCCAGATAGGCTCATAGGCGATGACGAGTTTGCGCATCTCGTTGTCACCGACACCCTTGAGCGCCTTTTTGACCTGGGCGGTCACGTGCAGGTCGGTCTCACCTTTTTCACGGATATCCAGATTCTCGCCGACACAGACGATCGGTGTGATGTCGTGGCGGAAGGCCTGATGTATTTTCTTGTTCACGGATTCATCGGTCTCGTTGAAATATTCGCGGCGTTCGGAATGCCCGATGATGCTGTAGTCGACACCGATATTTTCAAGAAGTGCCGCGGAGACTTCGCCCGTATAGGCGCCTTCATCCGACTCGTGCATGTTCTGAGCGCCGATGCGAAGGTTTTCCCCCTGTCTTTTGACAAGGTCTCTGAGCACTGGTGCCTGGGCACAGATGACCGTGTCGACGTATTCCTTGTTCGGAACTTCGACATTGACCTTGTAGATGAACTGAAGCGCCTCATCACGTGTCTTGTGCATTTTCCAGTTGCCTGCGATCATTGGTTTTCGCATTTTCATCACCTATTCTAAGATTTTTTCGATTTCCTGGATCGCTGCTTCGGCTTCCTTGCCCTCGGCGATCAGGTTGACATTCTCACCGCTCGGGACAGCAAGACTGACAAGGCCGAGAACGCTCTTCGCATCCACGGTCCGATCAGCATATTCCATATAGACATTCGCATCATACTTGGAGGCCACATCGACAAGCTTGGCCGCAAGTTGCGCGTGGAGTCCCGCCGTGTTTGCTATCACAATCTCTTTTCTCATCTACATCACCTCTTAGATTTCATCAATAATCTTGATGCCTGGCAGTTCTTTTCCTTCGAGATATTCGAGGCTCGCGCCACCACCGGTCGAGATGTGGGAGAATGCTTCTTCATAGCCGAGACTGATTGCGGCTGCGGCACTGTCGCCGCCGCCCAGGATTGTCGTTGCGCCTTCGAGGTCCTTGAGTGCTTTCAGAATGCCGAGGGTTCCGTCTGCGAAGTTGGAGAACTCGAAAACGCCGACGGGACCGTTCCAGACAACCGTTTTGGCTTCCTTCAGCATTTTTTTGTAATTTTCCAATGTCTCATCGCCGATATCAAGACCCATCTCGTCTTTCTGGATATCATCGGCTTTGCCGACACGGAATCCCGCATCGTCTTTGAACTCTTTGGCGAGTTTGAAGTCGGTCGGCAGGACGAGTTTGTCCTTGCCTTTTTCAAGCAGGCGTTTGGCAAGGTCCAGTTTGTCTTCCTCGACGACACTTTCGCCGATCTCGTAACCCTGGGCTTTCAAGAAGGTGTAGCTCATACCACCGCCGATAAGGACTTTGTCAGCCTTGTCGAGCAGGTTTTCGATGACACCGATCTTGTCGCTGACCTTGACACCACCCAAGATGGCATAGAAGGGTCTGTCCGGATTTTCAATGGCACCGCCGATGAACTTGATTTCCTTTTCCAAAAGAAGTCCCGCGGCGACAGCGTCACTGTGGGTTGCGACGCCGACATTCGAGGCATGCTCGCGGTGGGCGGTTCCGAAGGCATCGTTGACGAACACATCGCCAAGCGAGGCCCAGTAACGGCCGAGTTCTTTGTCGTTTTTGGATTCCTTCTTGCCTTCGATGTCTTCAAAGCGTGTGTTTTCGAACATGAGTACGTCGGTCGGCTGAAGGGCTGCGACCGCGGTTTCAAGCTCCAAACCTCTCGTGTGCGGAATGAATTTGACGGGACGGTTCAGATACTCGGCGAGTTTCGCGGCCACGGGTTTCAAGGATTTTCCTTCCTTGTCTTCTTCTGTTTTGACACGGCCAAGATGTGAAAAGAGTACGATTTTCGCCTTCTTGTCGATCAGTTCGTTGATGGTCGATAATGCCTGGCGAATCCGGTTGTCGTCAGTGATTTCGCCGTCTTTCATCGGCACGTTGAAATCAACCCTTACCAGGACGGTCTTGCCGGTGACTTCCAGATCGCGGATGGTTTTTTTTGCCATTTGATTCATTCTCCTTTTTTATAAATAATCTCAGCTTCATTATACAGGATGTCGGAGATTAAATCTATCAAACCGGTACACCTAAAAGCGTTTTCTTTCATGGTTAACGTTTTCAGAACGATGGAAAATCAAGCCTGGAAACGTGCGCCAGACGCTTAGCCTGTGTATGTCTTCTGGAAAGCCTTTCATAACGGATTCGCACATTCAATGTGCTCAGATCCTTGAAAACAATGATACTCATCCCGTCACTTCTTCGTTTCAAAGAAAGCACGCTGTGTACATTGATGAGCACGCAGGATAAGTTGCGCATGCTTTCGCTTTTATAAAGACAGCAGGTGCCGTCGATCAGGATGGGCACGTTGTTTTTGAAACCGTACTTTTTCCTGAGGGCTTCAGTACGCCCCTCGAGTGTGGTATGGCGTTCAATGAGCAACCGGTCAACAAACTGACGCATGCTGGTTTTAACCACGAGTCTTTTTTTTCCGTCGTGAATCAGGATGCCTTCTGAGACGTTCATCAGGTAATACATGCTTATCTCCCCCTGTTTCTCATCATACTATGTCTTTCAAAAGACAGCGACATCTTTCGGATGAGAAATTCGGGCGGTTTTCACACAGTGAAAAATAACGCATCCCGGTTCCGGGATGCGTTGATGGTCGTTTATTCCAGGTTCAAATAGCGTTCGGCCACTTTCTCTTTGGTGAAGCCGAAGAATTCAATGACATTGTCGCCTTTGCCGCTTTTGCCGAAGGTTGTCATGCCGAAGACATCCTGGGCATACTGATACCAAAGATGCGGACTGCCGAGTTCGATGGCGAGGCGCTTGGTGCAGGACTTGGGCAGGACTTTGTTTTTGATTTTGGCGCTTTGTGCGGCGAAGCGTTCCATGGAAGGCATGGAGACGACACGCACTTTGATGCCTTTTTCCTGTTCGAGATAGTCCTGGGTCTTCAGGGCAAGCTCGACTTCACTGCCGGTGGCGATGAGGATGCCTTCGAAATCTTTCTTGTCGCTGACGACGAACGCGCCCTGTTTGAAGGTCTCATAATCGACCTGGTGGGTGATTTTCACATCCTGACGTGTCAGGACGATGGCGCTCGGGGTCTTCTTCTCCGTGAGGGCGTAACGCATGCTGTGGATGACTTCGTTCGCCCCGGCGGGACGGAAGACATTGATTCCCGGCATGGTGCGGAACATGGAAAGCTGTTCGATGGGTTCGTGGGTGGGGCCGTCTTCTCCGACACCGATCGAATCATGGGTGAAGATGTAGATCGAGGGAACCTGCATGAGGGCACCGATACGGATGGCCGGTTTCATATAGTCCGAGAAGATGAAGAAACCGCCGGAAAAGCTTTTCATGTTATGCAGGGCAAGGCCGTTCGTGATGGCGCCCATGGCGTGTTCGCGGACGCCGTAGTTGATGTTGCGGCCTTTCGGATTCTCTTTCGTGAAGTTGCCGTCGATACCCTTGACTTTCGTCGAACCGGACAAATCCGCCGATCCGCCGATCATCTCCGGGATTTCGGCCTGGAGTTTGTCAAGCACCTCGCCGATGGTGGCGCGGGTCGCTTCGCTTCCGCCGATTTCCTTCTGTGGAAGCAGCTTATCGAAATCGACCACGATCTCACGGTGCATGATGTGTTCGAGTTCTTCGAATTTCTCGGGATAAAGCGCACTGTATTCATCCATGGTCTCCTGCCAGTGGATGTGGGCTTCTTCGCCCCGTTTCTGGAGTTTGTCGACGAAGTCGGTGTAGACCTCATCGAGGGTCTCGAACGGTTCATGGTCGAAACCGAAAGTCTTGCGCATCTTGTCGGCTTCTTCCTTGCCGACCGGTTTGCCGTGCGCGGTCGAGGTGCCGGCGACCGAGGATCCGAAGCCGATCACGCTCTTGATCTCGATGAATGACGGCTTGTCGCTTTTTTTGGCGTGTTCGATCGCCTCATCGAGGGCGTTCAGGTCATTGGCGTCGACCACGAGCTGATAATCGAAGCCCATGCTTTCGACTTTCAGCTGGATGTTTTCGCTGACGGCGTCTTTGGTCGGGCCGTCCAACTGGATGTCATTGGAGTCGAAAAGGACGATGAGGCGCTCAAGGCCGAGGTGGCCGGCGAGCGACATGCTTTCCATCGCGACACCTTCTTGGAGGTCGCCGTCGCCGCACAGGGTGTAGGTGTAGTGGTCGATGACGTTCAGGTCTTTCATGTTGAAGCGGTGACGGAGATTTTTCTCCGCAATCGCCATGCCGACGGCCATCGAGATGCCCTGGCCGAGCGGGCCGGTGGTGGCCTCGACACCGTCGGTGTCGCCGTATTCCGGGTGTCCCGGTGTGATGGAGTCGGTTTGTCTGAAGTCTTTCAAGTCCTGTTTGCTGATGTCATAGCCCGCATAATGCAGCGTGGCATAAAGCAGTGCCGAACCGTGGCCCGCCGAAAGGACGAAACGGTCCCTGTCGAACCAGTTCGAGGCTTGCGGATTCGCTTTGAGGTGCCGGGTGAAGAGCTGATACATGATGGGTGCGGCGCCGAGGACGATGCCGGGATGGCCGCTGTCGGCTTCATTGACCATGTCCACTCCGAGAAAGCGGATGGCGTTGATGCTTTTTTCCATATTATCTCCCTTTTCTATGTGCAGATTTTATCAAGCCTATTATAACTTATTTGCCCTTAAAATAAAACAGGTTTGTCGTAGGTAGGCGTTTTCATGAAAAAGGGGCCATCATCCGATGGACCCTTCCATTTCGAGTTTGATCAGTTGGTTGAGTTCGACAGCGTATTCCATGGGCAGTTCCTTCGCGAAGGGTTCGATGAATCCCATGATGATCATCTCCGTGGCCTCGGCTTCACTGAGACCGCGGCTCATGAGATAGAAAAGCTGCTCTTCGCTGACTTTGGAGACGCTGGCTTCGTGTTGGACCTGGGCCTGGTTGTTCTTGACGATGTTGAAGGGCAGGGTGTCGGAGGTGCTGATGTCATCGAGGATGATCGTGTCGCACTCGACATTGCTCTTGGCGCCGATGGCGCCCTTGGTGTGGTGGATCATCCCGCGGTAGTTCACGCGGCCGCCACGGGCGCTCATCGACTTGCTGACGATGGAGCTCGTGGTGTTTTTGCCGATATGAATCATCTTGGCGCCGGTATCCTGGTTCATGTTTTTTCCGGCAAAGGCGATCGAGATCGTGGTGCCTTTCGCGCGGTCGCCTTTCAAGATGCAGGATGGATATTTCATATTGATGCCGCTGCCGATATTGCCGTCGACCCATTCCATGTGGGCGTCTTCTTCGACAAGGGCCCGTTTGGTCACGAGATTGACAATGTTGGCCGCCCAGTTCTGGATGGTGGTGTAGCGGCAGTGACCGCCTTTTTTGACGAAGATCTCGACGGTGGCCGCATGCAGGGAATGGGTGGTGTAGATCGGAGCGGTGCAACCCTCCACATAATGTAGGGACGCATCCTCATCGACAATGATGAGGGTCCGTTCGAACTGCCCCATCTGCTCCGAGTTGATTCTGAAATAGGACTGCAGGGGTTTTTCGACCTTGACGCCCTTGGGCACATAGATGAAGGAACCGCCGCTCCACACCGCGCTGTTCAATGCCGAGAACTTGTTGTCGTCGGTCGGAACGACCTTCGAGATGAAGTCCTTGACGATATCGGGATGTTCTTTGAGGGCACTGTCCATGTCCAGGAAAATCACGCCCTGATCCTCAAGTTCCTTGATGGTCGAGTGATAGACCGCTTCGCTTTCAAACTGCGCGCCCACGCCGGCCAGAAACTTCTGTTCGGCTTCAGGGATGCCCAGTTTTTCAAACGTGTCCTTGATTTGTTCGGGAACGTCGTCCCAGGACTTCTCACTGCGTTCTGAAGGTTTGACATAATAGGTGATGCTGTCGAAGTCGACATTTTTCAGGCTCGGACCCCAGGTGGGCAGCCCCTTTTCCTTGAATTTCTTATAACCGTCGAGTCTGAAATCGAGCATCCAGGTCGGTTCTCCTTTGATTTCGCTGATTTCCCTGACGATGGCTTCCGTCAGTCCCTTGCCGGTATCGCGGAGGCTTTCGGTCTCTGTCTTGAAACCATATTTGTAATCGCCGATGATCTTTTCGATCTCGCGTTTTGTCTCATTGCTTTTGGTATCGTTGCTCATGGTCACACCTGCTTTTTTACAGAGTTTTCAAACGCCATCCAGGCGATTGAGGCGCATTTGATGCGCGCGGGGAAATCCTTGATGCCTTCGTAGGCCCAGGCGTCTTCAAGTTCGACCTCGGCGTCGTAGGGCTGGTTGCTGAGCATGCTCAGGTAATTGGTGGTGAGTTCGAGCGCGTCGCTTGTCTTGCGGTTTTTCAGCAACACCGAAAGGACGCTTGCGCTGCTGCAACAGATGCTGCAGCCGCTGCCGTCATGGCGGATATCTTTGACGACGCCGTCTTCGATCTTGGTCTGAACCGTCACATCATCACCGCAGGAAGGGTTCTTGATATGTTCGGTGACATAGTCCTCATCATCGAAAAGACCCTTGTTGCGGGGGTTCTTGTAGTGATCCATGATGATCTGTCTATAGAGTGTTTTGAGATTTCTCATGATGACCTCCTAAAAACCGACGCTTGTGAAAAATTCGCGGGCTTCTTTCACGTTTTTGATGAAACGTTTCACGTCGGCGTCGGTGTTGTAAAGGTAGAATGACGCACGCAAGGTCGCTGCGACATTCAAGAAACGAATCAGCAGCTGCGCGCAGTGATGGCCCGCCCGCATGGCGATGTTGTCCTCATCGAAGAAGGTGATTGCATCGTGCGGGTGGACGCCGTCCAAGTTGAAGGCGATGATGCCGGTTTCCGTGGTCGGGTTGTAGACGGTGATGCCGTCGATCGCGCTCAGTTGCTTTATCGCTTGGTCTTTCAGACGCTTTTCGTGGGCGATGATTTTTTCAAATCCGATTTTCTTCAGATAACGGACCGCTTCGGCGAGGCCGATCGCCTCAGCGATCGGGGGGGTGCCGGTTTCGAACTTATAAGGCGTGTCTTTGACGGTGACATCGAACTTCTCGACATTGTCGTTCATGTCGCCGCCGTATTCGAGGGGGTCCATGTTGTCGAGCAGTGCCTTTTTGCCGTAAAGCACGCCGATGCCGGTCGGTCCGCACATCTTGTGGCCTGAAAAAGCCAGAAAGTCACAATCAAGCGTCTTCACGTCGATTGTTCGGTGGGGCGCCGCCTGCGCGGCGTCGATACTGACAATGGCGCCTTTTTCATGGGCCAAAGCGATGATCGGTTCAAGCGGGGTCTCATAGCCCATCACGTTGGAGATATAGGTAAGCGCGACGATTTTCGTCTTTTCGCTCAGGACGCTTCGGAAGTTGTCGGTGGTGATTCTGCCGGCCTCATCGAGCGGTACATAGACAAGGGTCGCGCCGGTTCTTTTCGCGACCTGTTGCCAGGGCAGGACATGGGAATGGTGTTCGAGTTCGCTGACGATAACCTCGTCACCGGGGCCGAGATTGGCCATTCCGTAGGTGAGTGCGACAAGGTTGAGCGCACTCGAGGCGCCCCTTGTGAAGACGGTTTCTTCAAAAGAAGCGTTGATGAACGCGGCGATCTCGCGGCGGGCGTTTTCATACATCGAAGTCGCCCGGAAGGATAGGTTGTAGACGCCACGGTGGACATTCACCGGGTAGTGCCGGTAATATTCATCCATCCTCTCGATCACGCTGGTGGGGGTGAGTGAAGAGGCCGCCGTATCGAGATAGACAGTATCGGTCTCATTTAGGACCGGAAAGTCATTTTTCAGTTCGAGGGGTTCCATCGGATCACTCCTATCGCGTCTTGGCTTCGAGCAAGGCGTTGATATGGTCCTTCATCTTCTCGTTTTGCATCAGGGATTCAAGCGGCAGGAGAAAGCCGTTGATGATCAGGCGCTGGGCGTCTTTCTCGCTCAAACCGCGGCTCATGAGGTAATAAAGCTGTTCCTCGTCGATTTTCCCGATGGCGGCGCCGTGGGAGGCATCGACGTCGAACTCGTCGATGAGCAGTAGCGGATTGGCATCGAGTCTCGCGGTCTCGCCGAGGATGACCCCCTTGTTGTGCTGATGGGCGATACTTTTTGCCATGCCCTTCTCGATTTTGCCGGTGCCCTCAAACGCCATGAAGCTTTCGTCGTTGGCCACGCCGTAATGATCGATGAGGCCTTCTGTCTGTCTGGCTTTATGGTTGATGCGGCTGTTGATGATGACTTCCTGGTTTCCGCTGCTCAATGCGACAGTCTTGACTTCGCCGTATGCGTGGACACCGACAAGGTCGATGTCGGTGTCCTGGTAGGTCTTTCCGTTTCCAAGCTGGGCGGTCTTGACGGAGACGTTGGACGTCGCATCCAGTTTGAAAAGCCGGTTCACCGTTGAGAGCGTATCCTCATCCAGGTTGACGATACCGCTGTATTCAAGGGATGCGGCTTGTTCCAGACGGGCCTGGAACAGGTAATTGATGGTGCCCTCCGACTCGCTGTAGAGATATTCGTTCAACGTCGCAAAAGCACCCTTCTTGAGGGTGAGGGTTGTGTTTTGGACCAGGTCCTTCTTCTCATGGATATAGACGATATTGATTGGCGCAGTGAGTCGTATGCCCTCGGCGACTTCAAGATGAAGCGCACCGGTGTGGCTTTCCTGGTTGGCGCTGATGACCGGCTTGTCCGAGGTGAAGTGGTCTTTCAAAAAGGCGCGCGGGGCTTTTGTTGTTATGATGAGGCGGTCTTCGCCGGTGGTGTTGGTGATGAGTTCACCGTCTTTGATGACAATGAGATTCTCAAACTCATCAATGAGCGCTTCGATGACAGTGGGAATCCTGGTGTCGGGCTTATAGAGTTGCACGGTTATTCAAGCGCTTCCTTGGTGGCGCAGGTACCGAGGATGATGTCCTCTTTTTCTTCGGGAATGACGCGCTCATCTTCAATGCCGAGTTCCTCTTTGATCCAGTCGTAGCCATGCTGGTCGATCTTTTTCATCAGTTCGGTGCCGCCGGTCTTGACGATCCGTCCCTGCATCATGACATGGACAATGTCGGCGCTGATATAGTCCAAAAGCCGCTGATAGTGTGTTATCAACAGTAACCCCAAATCATCGTTTTTCATGTCGGTCACGTTTTCGCCGACAATTTTCAGCGCATCGATGTCGAGACCGGAGTCAATCTCATCGAGGATGGCGATCTTCGGTTTGAGCATCCGCATCTGCAGAATCTCGTTGCGCTTCTTCTCGCCGCCCGAGAAACCGTCATTCAAGTAACGGTGTGGCAGATCCTCACGCATTTTCAGTTTCCCGACCGCATCATCGAACTCCCGGATGAATTTGAAGAGCGAGACGGACTCGCCTTCCTTCATCCGAGCGTTTATCGCGGTCTTGATGAAATCGCTGTTGGTGACGCCCGGAACTTCAAGCGGCGCCTGCATCGCAAGGAAGACGCCGGCGCGTGCGCGCTCATCGGTGGACATCTCGAGGATATCCTCTCCATCCAGGGTGATGGTGCCGGCGGTGACTTCGAAACGCGGGTGCCCCATGATGACACTGGCGAGAGTCGACTTCCCGGTTCCGTTGGGGCCCATGATCGCATGGGTTTTTCCCCCTTCTATTTCCAGATTCACACCTTTGAGGATTTCCTGTCCTTCCACGCGGGCGTGAAGATTCTCAATTTTCAATGTAGCCATATGTTCATACCTCCTTGAACTCATGCATTATTGTATATGATAAAAGGGATTTTTGCGAATGATATGATTAAGTTTTGAACTTTTCAAATGATATTACAGATTCGTCCATTCGTGGCTGCTTGTCATCTGAAGCAAGGGACCGAAAAGTGACTGAGAAACTCAAAAAAGGCCTTCCCCGGGAAGGCCTTTATCTTAATGGTATTCTTCGATGTTGTGCCGGATGACATTTTTGATGATGGTGAGTACAAAAAGCGTCATCAGTGAAAGGGAGATGCCGAGGATATACATGCCGTAGCCGAAGATGATGCCGATAATCGCGCTGATCCACAGCGTCGAGGCGGTGGTCAGTCCGCTGATATAGCCGTTGGTCTTGAGAATGGCCCCCGTACCGAGAAACCCGATACCCGAAACGATCTGCGCGACGATCCGTTGACGTTGGATGGGGATGTCGGCGTATTGCAGGAGTTCGGGGTTCGTCTGCAGCATTTCCTCGATGAACATGATCGAGTCCTGGACCATCATCTGTTGGGCGATGGTGAGTCCTGCCGCGCCGATGGCCACAAGAAGGTGCGTGGTGAGCCCGGCGATTTTGTTGCGGCGCTGTCTTTCAAAACCGATCAGGCCGACAAAAAGAATCGTCAGACCGAGGCTCTGAAGGATATAATTAAGATCCACGTTTGGATTCATTGCTAGAAACATACGCATCACTCTTTCATCATTTGACTATATATTATAACCTGAAACGGCTTCAAAGGCAAGGATAAAAAGGACGATTTGCCGCGTTTCTCCTTAAAGAAAAAGGCGCCCGATGGGCGCCTTTTGAGCGGATGGTTATTCTGAGAAATCCATCGCTTCGTAGCGTTTGTACATATTGTAGCGGCGTTGTGCGTTTTTCTTGTTGGCCTCGAGCAGCTGTTCGGCTTTGTCGGGGTTGATGTCCTTGAGCTGTGAATAGCGTGCTTCATTGAGGAGGAATTCTTCGTAACGCTCCCACTTCGGCGCTTTCGAGTCGAGTTGGAAGGGATTCTTGCCTTTGTCTTCCAGACGTGGGTCATAGCGGAAGGTCGGCCAGTATCCGGATTCCGTCGCGAGTTTCGCCTGGTCGGCGGAATAGGTGAGGCCGCCTTTGATTTTGTGGGCGATACAAGGTGAGTAGGCGATGATGACCGACGGACCGTTGTAGGCTTCCGCCTCGCGGATGGCTTTGAGAACCTGTTGCTGGCTCGCTCCGTGAGAAATCTGAGCGACATAGACATGGCCGTAAGCCATCAGCATGGCAGCAAGGTCCTTGCGTTTGCCGGGTTTGCCCGATGCGGTGAACTGGGCGATCGAACCGGTTGCCGCCGCTTTGGATGATTGGCCGCCGGTGTTTGAATAGACCTGGGTGTCGAGGACAAGGATGTTGACGTTGTCCTGGTTCGCGACCACGTGGTCGACACCGCCGAAGCCGATGTCATAAGCCCAGCCGTCGCCACCGATGATCCAGTTGGATTGTTTGACGAGGTACGGGGATAGCGAGATGAATTCATCTTTGATATCGCCCTTGATGCCGTCGAGAAGCGGTTTGATTTTGCGTGAGAGCTCGAGGGTCTTATCCCCGTCGTATTTGTTCTCGACCCATTCTTCGAACAGTTCGATGAGATCGTCGGACAGCGCTTCTTTGTTGTCATTGAAGAGGTTTTGCAGCTTGAGACGCTGGACTTCCTCGGCATGGATCATGCCGTAGCCGAATTCCGCATTGTCCTCGAAGAGCGAGTTCGCCCAAGCGGGACCGCGGCCTTCCGCGTTGGTGGTGTATGGGGTGGCCGGGAAGGATCCACCGTAGATGGAGGTACAACCGGTCGCGTTGGCAATCATCATGCGTTCACCGAACAGCTGGGTGACCAGTTTGATATAAGGGGTTTCCCCGCAGCCGGCGCATGCACCGCTGAATTCGAAGAGCGGTTTGGCGAACTGGGAATTTTTCGCATTGGTTTTCTGGACGAGGTGGTCTTTCGGGCTGACTTCCTCGTAGAGGTATTTCGAGTTTTCGACTTCGCCTTTCTCGATTTCTTCGGCGATCGGGCTCATCTTGAGCGCTTTTTCCGGTTTTGCCGGGCAGACGGAGACACAGACGCCGCAACCGGTACAATCGAGGGTGGATACCTGGATACGGTATTTGAGATCGTCGATACCCTTGCCGCGGGCGTCGAGGGTGACCATGTCGTCAGGCGCGTTTTCCATCTCTTCTTCGGTCAAAAGGTAGGGACGGATGACGCCGTGCGGACAGGCGAAGGCACATTGGTTACACTGGATACAATTTTCCTCGATCCACTCGGGGACATAGTTGGCGATGCCGCGTTTCTCATAGGCGGTCGAGCCTTGTTCCATGGTGCCGTCGAAATAGTCCTCGAATGCCGATGTCGGAAGGTCGTAACCCTTGAGGGTGTTGACGGGTTCGGCGATTTCCTTGACGTATTTCGGCTTGTCTTCGCTTTCGCCTGTTTCTTCCTTGATTTCGAGGTCTTTCCATTCTGGCTTGACCGATACCTCGACAATGCCTTCTTTACCGGAGTCGATGGCTTCGTAGTTCTGTTTGACGACTTTCTCGCCTTTGCGTTCATAGGTCTTCTTGGCGTAGTCCTTCATCAGTTCCTGGGCTTTATCGTAAGGAATGATGTGTTCGTTCAGCGCGAAGAAGGCGGATTGCATGATGGTGTTGATGCGTTCACCAAGACCGATGTCCTCGGCGATCTTGACAGCGTTGATGATGTAGAACTTGGCGTTTTTCTCCGCAAGTTTCTTCTTATAGTTGTCAGGCATGAATGCTTCGATTTCCTCTTCGGAACGGATGGTGTTCAGAAGGAAGGTTCCGCCGTCTCTGAGACCGTCGAGCAGGTCGTATTTGAACATGTAGGAATCCTTCGAACAAGAAAGGAAATGCGGATGATTGACCAGATAGGTGCTGCGGATCGGCTTTTCACTGAAACGCAGGTGCATACGGGTCACACCACCGGATTTCTTGGAGTCATAGCCGGCGTAGGCCTGACCGAAGAGATCGGTGTTCTCGCCGATGATCTTGATGGTGTTTTTCGATGCGCCAACCGTACCGTCACTACCGAAACCGTAGAAAAGGAGTTCGGTGGTCGAAGGATCGATGGTGCTGATTTCCTCTTCGACCTCGAGCGAGGAATTATTGACGTCATCGACGATCCCGATGGTGAAGTTCGGTTTCATCTTGCCCTTCAGGTTGTTGAAGACAGCCTTGATCTGGTTCGGTGTGGTGTCCTTGCTGGAAAGTCCGTAGCGTCCGCCGATGATCTCGGGGGCGTCGTTTTTGCCGTAGAAGACACTTCTGATATCGAGATAAAGCGGTTCGCCGATGGATCCGTTTTCCTTGGTGCGGTCCAGCACGGCGATCCGTTTGACGCTTTCAGGAAGCACGTCCAGGAAATACTTGGTGCTGAAAGGACGGTAGAGATGGACGGTGAGCAGTCCGATCTTGCGGTTTTCTTTTTCGATGAGGTAATCAACCGTTTCTTTGATGGTCTCGGTGACCGACCCCATCGCGATGATGATGTCTTCGGCGTTCTCATCGCCATAGAAAGTGAACGGTGCATAATCGCGACCGGTTTCTTTCGAAATCTCTTTCATGTAGTCGGCGACGATATCGGGAACACCGTGGTAGAACTTCTCCTGAAGTTCACGGGCCTGCATGTAGACATCGTCGTTCTGTGCGGATCCTCTTGTCACCGGTTTGCCCGAGTTCATCGCGCGTGCTCTGAAAGCGCGAACCGCATCGCGATCAAGTAAACGGTCGAAGACGCTGTAGTCCATGACTTCGATCTTGTTCACTTCATGGGATGTTCTGAACCCGTCGAAGAAGTGCAGAAACGGCACACTCGACTTGATTGCGGCCAAATGTGCGATACCACCCAGATCCATGGTTTGTTGAACCGAACCGCTCGCGAGCATGGCGAAGCCGGTCTGGCGTGTCGCCATCGCATCCTGGTGGTCTCCGAAAATCGATAGTGCCTGAACCGCGATACTCCTTGCGGCCACATGAATGACACCGGGGAGCAGTTCTCCCGCTATTTTATACATGTTCGGGATTTTGAGAAGCAATCCCTGAGAAGCGGTGTAAGTCGTCGTGAGCGCACCTGCTTGAAGTGAGCCGTGGACCGTACCGGCCGCACCGGCTTCAGATTGCATCTGCACAACTTTCACAGGCATGCCGAAAAGGTTTTTCTTCCCTTGGGATGCCCATAAGTCTGTGTATTCGGCCATGTTCGAAGATGGGGTGATCGGGTAGATTCCCGCCACTTCCGTGAACGCGTAAGCTACGTATGCCGCAGCCTGGTTCCCTTCCATGGACTCGTATACTTTTTTTGTCGCCATCGCAACAACCTCCGTTTAAATATTTGTCTTATTCCTATTATCTTGTCATACAAATAAATTATACTACAGACTTGTTTCTTACACAACGGCTAATCCGGTAAATATGAAAAGAAAACACTTACATTCCTGCAAGCGTTTTCGTGTTTGTTTTTTTTATAATTAGACGCGGGGTTTTACCTCATTTTACCTTGTCGAGCATGGCTTTGGCTTTGTCGAGATAGAGCTCGGAAATTTTGTCGAAATCGATCTTCAAATTCTCGGATAGGCCGATGAAGTGTTTGTAGAGGGCGACGTTGTGCCATTGCAGACACTGAAAGGCGCGCCATAGGTATAGACGTTTGTAATCTTCGTTTTTTGGTGCGCGCGCCAAGTAGACCGGTAGCAGGGCCACTGCGTGGTCAAAGTCGTTGTTGCCGAAACAGGCGATGTCATAGTATGGGTCGTTGTTGCCGGTGAATTCCCAGTCCATCAGCTGCAGGCCGTCTTCGGTGACCACGAAGTTGCTGATTTGTGCGTCGCCGTGGGTGAGGGTCTTACCGAAACGGTCGAGGAAGTCCCTGTGGGCGGTAAGGCGCGCTTTGAGTGCTTCATAGCGGGCATCATGGCTGTGACCGTGGGCTTTCACATGGTCCTCATAGGTTTTCAGGCGTTCAAAAGGCGCGTAGTCGAAATCGGATTTGATGCCGCTTGTGTGGATTTTTCTCAGGATGCCGGCGGCTTCTTCGAGGTAATCATAGGGACGCTTTTCGTGGAGGGGGACACCTTCGACGTAGCGAGCGATTTTGACGCCGCTCTTGGTGTCGATGTGGACGGTCTCATTGTTGATCATGAGCGGGTTGATGAGCTCGAGATGGTATTGTTCAATGTCACGGTCGACAAACTTCTCGGCATTTCTTCCGGGAATGCGGAAGGTGTACTTCTCACCGGAGACACTGATGACATAGGTGTAGTTGGACATCCCGCCCATGAGACGGCGAATGATGGTGACCTCAGCAGGGTCTTGACCGAAGATGGTGCTTGCGATCTTTTTGATATGGTTTTCGTTGTTCATGGTGAGCCTCCTTATAATTGGAACATTTTTGAAGGGACGTGTTGTTTGGCGACGAAGAATTCGATGCCGTCCCTCTTGACGGCGTAACTTTCAAAGACTTCGTCGATGGTTTTCAAAACGCAGGCTTCGTTGTTGCATTCCTCGCTGCCATGGGCGAGGATGATTTTTTTCGTCCGCTCTCCGATCAGTCGGGTGAGGTAGTAGGCCGAATCGGCGTTCGACAGGTGACCCTTGACCGAATCGATGCGTTTTTTCAGATAGAAAGGACGTTCGGAATCAAAAAGCAGCGCGACGTCGTAGTTGGACTCGAGGATATACATGTCGGCGTTTTTTATCTTCGGGAAATCCTTTTCTTCCAAAAAGCCGGTATCCGTGATGTAGACCAGACGCTGGTCGTCTTCCTGGATGATGAAGCCGAGCGAATGCGCGGCGTCGTGACTGGTCTTGATCGGGGTGACAATCAGGTCTTTGAACATGAACGGGCGGTCCGCCTCGACGGGGATATGGTCATGGGGGTCTTTCAGTAACTTCTTGATTCTCGTATAGGTTTTGGGAGCGGTATAAACCGCGGCGTCGGTCTGTTTTATTGTCTGGTGCAGACCGCGGGTATGGTCGCTGTGTTCGTGCGTCAATAAGACCGCGTCGAGTTCACTGAGGGTTTCGCCCTGGCTTTCAAGACGAGTCCTTATCTGTTTGAAAGAGACGCCCGCATCGATCAAAAGGGTGGTCTCCTTGCTTCTTATGTAGGTCGCGTTTCCTTTCGAACCGCTTGCTAAGACGATGATATCCATACACTCACTCCAATACTAGCAATATTATACACCATCTTCGACCGAATGCAACAAACAGTGCATCTGAAGTGCCCTATCGCGCATTATGTCGACTTTGGGTTTGTGTTTTTTTCAGTTGTGTTATAAAAAGATAAATGATAATATATATATTGCGTATTTAATTTAAGGAGTGATCAACAGATGCAATCAACTATCATAAAGCGCGGAATCGCGATTTTCAGCATTATCATGCTCGTCATCATCGCTTCCGTGGCTTGTAACGTCATCACCAGTCGTGACACCGAACCACAGATTTCCAACCCGGATGAAACATTCCTGACTTTCAACGGCATCAACATCACCAACCAGATGCTTTTCGACCATCTCAAAAGCAGAGACGGCCTCACGCATCTGATCAACTATATCGATGAGCAACTGCTTGCCGATTACATGGCCGATGTCACCCAGGAAGAAATCGACGAAGCCATCATGGAACAAATCTACGGCACCACCGACCAGGCGCTCATCGATCTGATGACCGACGCCGAGATTGAAGAATTGGAACAGGATTTCTATGACGCGATGCTTTTCAGGGGATTCAACCCTGAAGACGATGACAGCGTCCAAGCCTTTTTCAGACTCTCCCTGGCCCAGGAAGCCTATACGGCGGAACAGTTCCTCACCACCGATCCCGACAGCGAGTTCTATGTCACCCTCGATGACCTGGCGGCCTTCTACGATGATTACAAACAAGGCGACCTTGTGGCAATCCCACTTCGTTTCTTCGATGTGACCGAACGCGACAACGTCTTCAACCGTTTCAATCTTGTCGGTGATTTCGAAGGCGGATTCGCCTTATACACCGGTGAGGAGCCAATCGAAGACATCACCAGAGACGATCTCGATGAGGACAACACCCAGATCCTCGACGATGACGAGGTGCTCCACTATTTCATCCTTATCTATAATTATCTGAACCAACACAGGGACCCGATCGACCCGGACGCGACACGCGAGGAGATCGTCGGGCTTGAAAATCCACACCTCATGTATAACCAGTTCGAGCTTCAAAGACTGGCGGCCGAGCGCCAGACTGAGGATTTCACCGCGTTCACCGACATGAGCAACTACCTCTACCACACCTTGAGGGACCGGGAGAAGGATTATTCCATCACCGCCCGCAGACTCGGTGGGGAGCGCTTCTATTTCTATGCGGTCCAGTATGAGGACGTGCCCGATTTCGACGACCTCGATATCAACGAGGATATTCCCGCTTTGCGTGATGAATACGTTCAGACCCTTGTCGGGGACAACCGTATCCAACAAGCGATGCTTTCGCTTCATGAACGCAATAACGTGCAAATTCACGACAGCAATATCGCACTCGCCTACACCATGCAGTCGGGCCGCGATTTCCATAGTGAAAACGGCGACAACCTCGTAGCCACTCTCGATACCTTCACCATCCATGTCGATGATTATTTCGACTACATGGTCGAGCGTGTCGGCGCGGTCTACGGCATGCAGATCGCCAAGGTCGAATACATGTTCACGACGACGATATTCGAAGAAGTCTATGGCGCCAGACGCGATGTATGGAACAACAGAAGCGACATGATGGCCCGCCACCGCAACGACCTCCGCGAGGAGAAATCCCTCTTCGGAGGCGGCGCTTACCAGATGTTCGGCATCTCGCCACAGGTCTTCACCTGGGATGAGTACCTCTTCTTGTTCGGTGCCGCACAACCGATCAGACAACAATTCCAACGTATCTATGGCGGTCACCCGCTGCAACGCTACAACTTCACCGAGAATGACAACTTCTATTCCGAAGAAGATATCCTGCGCACCATGGTCGAGCGTACACTCCGTTTCGACCTCGCGGTTGAACATTCCACCATCGCCGATTACATGCCGATGGTCGAGACCCACTTCGACAACTACTTCAGTCTCAATGTGAGAGAGATCTATGTCTTCTTCGATCTGAATGATGACTGGAGCGCGACCCCGCTTGAGGATTATCTGGACACGCTCGACGAGCAGGAAAAAGACGAGTTCGACGTGCTCATGTCCCAGTTTTACAACCGCCTCAGGGCTCGTGTTGTGGATGAAGAAGAGAAAATGGAAGATATCGTGAAAGAATACATGCGCGCCTCCCGTGTCGATGATGACGAGGATGAGGACTATAGCGAATGGGCCGTATTCAGAAATCTGGGACTCCGTTTGGAATACGTGGATTTGAGCCGCGGCGGTCAGGTCTCGCTCAACTACCAGAACACACGCGGTGAGGACGAGGCGTTCATCGAAACCCTTCAAGACCTCTATGATCGCTACACCACCGAAGAATACGAGGATGAGGATTTCTTGCTCAATGACTCCCTCACACGCACCATCGACGGACTTCGTTTCATGAGGGTGCAACCCGGCACCGGTTTCGAAAAGCCGAGCGCCAGACACACCCTTGAAGACGACGGTGAGGATTTCGACACCCGCCTTGAAAACGAAAACGACCTGCCGACGGTGGATCAGATGCGCCTATATAGCGATATGCTCGTCAAGCAACGTCGCGGCGAAACACCGGACATCGAGTTCACCGACTCGCTTCTGGCCGCACTTGAAGTTTACTACCAGCCGACACTGAACCGCTTGGTGGCCGACTTCAACTTCTCGCGAATCATGATCGACATCATGAAAGATGGCGGACTTCAGTTCACCAGCGACCATGCGACACACATCGAAAGACTCGAGCTTCTTCAAGATCTCTATACCAGGAGACTCTTCCCCGAACTCGACTGACACGCAAACACTGAATCAGGACCCGGCTTCCGGGTCCTTTTTTTTGCATGAAAAAAGCCCTGCGGGCGGCAGGGCTTGCTTCGTTGTTATTCTTTGTCTTCCTCTTCGGTTTCATCGTCATCTTTTTGCTTGATGGCTTCAACTTCGACTTCTTCTTCCTCTGCACCTTCCTCAGGCAGTTCCTCTTCTTCCTGTGGATAAGAGATACCGACAAGAATCTTGTCTTCGGGGTCTAGGACCTTGAAGTCTTCCGGCAGGTCGAGATCGGCGACGGTCAGGGTGTCGTTTCCTTCGAGTCCTTCGACATCGAGGGTGAAGTTGGAGATACCGGCGCCGGCGGGAAATTCGGTATGGACGGTGTCGGCGATCTGTTCGACGACGAGACCGCGTCCTTCGACATTGTCTCGGTTGATGATCTCAACCGGGATGTCGGCGGCGATGGTGTCGGTTTTGCTGATTTTTTGAAGGTCGAAATGGACCACGCGGTTCTTGCGGACAGGGTCGACCTGGACTTCCTTGAAGTAGGCCATGTGTTTCTTACCGCCGAGTCTCAGTTCGAAAGTCATCGATTTTCCGTATTCCTGATACGCATCAACAAACTCCTTGAGGTCGGCCTTGATCGGGGTCGGTTCGATGCTTTTTCCGTAGACGACACCGGGGACCTGGTTCGCTGCGCGTACTTCTTTGATGTTTTCGGTTCGCTTTTGTACTTTCATTTTATTCATTCACTCCTTAGATATTAACCATGCGACTTCCAATGGGGTTTAATTCCCTACTAGTTTAACATAGCGTCTTGTCTTTGTCTATTCATTTATTGTTTATCTTGGATTTGTAGTAACGCTCCCGGTCCAACACGGGAAGCGGGTGGGTGAACTCGCCTTCTTTGATGCTTTCAAGCGCCTCGCCGAGAACGGCGAATTTCGAGTCGATGTTGTCGATGTGATGGAGGGCGAGGGCCTCTGGGATATTGGGTTTCTTGGGGGAGCCGAAGTTCCCGTAGTAATGGTGGGAAAGCACCATGTGCTGAAGCAGGAGGCGTTCTTCGGTGTCATAGAGGGACAGCGTCCGCGCGGTCTGGCCGATGGCTTCGACGCCCATCGTGATGTGGCCGATGAGTTTGCCTTCCTTTGTGTATTCAGGCGCGTGGTAATTGGAGAGTTCGACGATCTTGAAGACGTCATGGAGGAAAATGCCCGAAATGAGCAGATCTTCATTCAAAAACGGATAGGTCTTCACGAAACCGTCGACCAGTTTGAGCATGGTGCTGGTATGGTGGGCGACACCGCCGATATAGGCATGATGGAAGCGGGTGGCGGCGGGATAGAGGTAGAAATCGTTCTTGTACTCTTTGTAGAGGGATTCGGTGATTTGCTTGATGGCGGGGTTTTCAAGGCGGGCGAGATAGGATTCGACCTCATCTTTGATTTTCTCGATATCGCGGGGGGCGAAGGCGTAGAAATCCGCGAAGATGGCTTCCTTTTCTTTTAAGGATAGGTCCAGTTCCCTGACGTGGTCGACTTCCTTGACCAAAAACTGCTCGCGTTCCTTGAAGACGATCGGTTCGACTTTGAACCGGTAGACTTCTTTTTCCTTTATGGGGATTGTCTCGTCGACGCGCAGCGTCATGCGCGTATCATCCCGCAACAATACCGAGAGGGTGTTGGTGTCGTAGGTGGTCTGGTTATAGGTATCGACTTTGGCGTAGAAAGTGTTCATAGTCTCACCGCTTCTTTCCTGATTCTAGTCTTAGGATGGTCGTCGAGATGTCCTCGAGCGTGAGGGTGTCGACGGTCTTATCTTCGTGCTTGTGCTCGGAATTATAGATTATATCAAAGGCCTCGTCAAAAGTAAAGGTTTCTTCTTGCTGGTTGTTTTTGAAGATGACGACGAGATGAAACGCCTCATCCTTGAGTTCATAGAGAATCGAGCCGCTTTCTTTGAAGCGGACATGGGTCTTGGTGTCGATGTCGTAGGGGGTTTTGAGTCTGAACAGGTCGTGTTCCTTGCGGATGGCGATCAAGCGTTTCAGATCTTCGATATCCGTCTGGTGTTTTCCCGCGCGGTACCAGGTGACCTTGTTGATCGAGTCGGGGCTCTTGTAGGAATTTTCGACCCCTTTTTTACTGCGGTAGAACTCCTGGCCCATGTGGATGAAGGGCACACCCTGCATCAGGACGACCATGGCGGTGGCGAGTTTCTGGACCTTGTGATGGTGCGGGGCGCTTTTTTCTTTGAGGGCGACGCCTGTTTTGTCATGAAAGGTGTGGTTGTCGTGACATTCCACGTAATTGATGGATTGTCCGGGGTATTTGATCGCACCTTCCTTGTGTGTTTTCGCGCGGATGATGCGGGCGACCGTGCCGAGGTGGTCGGTGCTGCCCATGGTGAATCCCTTGTCGCGGATATTGAATGTCGCACCCTTGATGTAATCGCGCGTCATATCGTTGAAAAAGCCGATATTGTAAAGCAGACGGGGATTGTTCATGTGGGCCATCCTGCGGGCGGGGAGCCTGGTGCTCATCTGCCAGCCCTCGCCATAAAGCAGGCCCTGCGGATGGCGGCTTTCGAGTTTCTGTCTCACCACATGCATGGTGGTGGTGTCGATCAGACCCATGAGATCGAATCTGAATCCGTCGACCTTGTGGACATCGGTCCAAAAAAGGACCGAATCGACGATGAATTTGCGGATCATCTTGTGGTCGGTGGCCAGATCGTTGCCGCAGCCGCTCGCATTGGTGAGTACCCCGTTATGGTCGGTGCGGTAGGCATAGCCCGGGACCATCTTGCCCAGGGAGAAGGTTCTTGAATCATAGACATGGTTGTAGACGACATCCATGACCACGCCCAGGTTCTCCCCGTGGAGGGTATCGATCATTTTTCGCATCTCGTTGATCCGGGCGTAGGGATCGTCGGGGTCGGTGCTGAAAGAGCCTTCCGGGACATTGTATTGCGAGGGATTGTATCCCCAGTTGTACTTTTTTTCGGGCTTGGTCTCATCGACGCCCTCGAAATCATAGAAGGGTAAAAGCTGGACATGGGTCAGGCCCAGATCCTTCAGATAATCGAAACCGGCCTTGGTGCCCAGGGTGCTTTTGAGCCCCGTTTCGATGACGCCTAAGAACTTGCCCGGATACTTGGCGCCGATGGTGTCGTCCATGGTGAAGTCGCGGATGCTCGCTTCATAGATGAACGCGTCACAGGGGGTTTTTCCGGAAAAGGGACGCTTGTTTTCCATTTGATGGAATTTTTCAATGTCCACGACGTAGTTGTGTCTGCCGTTGGCGGCCGAAGCGATGGCGTAGGGATCGTTGAAACGGTTTTTTCTGCCGTTGACATAAGCCTCCAGCAGATAAGCCTGACCATCGAGGTCACCTTCCACCACCACTTGCCAGACGCCTTCGTTCTGGTAAGAGAAGGGACGGACCGTTTCCTCGCCGTCTTGGCTGATCAGGATGAGGTCGACTGATTTCGCGACAGGGGTCCAGGCCTTGAATATAGTCTTTTCCTTGTCGTAGGTGAAACCGAGGTCGTCGCCGTCATAATAGAAAAGCTCATCGAAAAGTTCGGTGCGGACGATCTCGCCGGAAAAAAGTTCGGTTTTTTGGCCGCGGTGGTCATGGACATGATAGGACTTGTTCAAAAAAATGTAGCCGTTGAAATGCAGGGTGTATTTCATGACGTCGTCAATTCTTTTCTTTTCGATCAAAGTCAGCAGGAGTGTCTCGTTCTCGCCTTTGACGGTGAATTGTTCGAGTTCCTCGGGAGCGTAGTTTTTTGAAGAGAGGACGCTGATTTCATGGAATCCTTCCAGGTAGGCTTCGAATACGGGCATGTCATTCACTCTTTTCCAGGTCATCTAATAGTTTACGCGCTTCTTTTTTCAATGCTTGGCGGTCATTGTCGGTCTCGCCTTGCAAGACTTTGTCAACGAGTCGGTCGAGCACTTTCGAGATATGGGAAGGCTTTTTCGGGTCCAGATTCTTTTTGATATCCGCGCCCTTGAAGGCGAGGTCTTTGATACTGTTTATTTTCTGTGTGGCGGCGAGTTCTTCGATGCGGTCTTCCTGATCCGCAAACCCCAGTAGACGGTTGATGTGGTTGGCTCTCAGGCAAAGCGGCTTACCGTGGTCGAAGAGCATTCTTGCGGTGAAGAACTTATCCTTGGTTTTCTGATGGATGCTTTTCAGTGTGTCGACATCTTTCATGAACCGGTTCGAAAACTTGAACGCCTTGTCGCTCAAGGGATCGTCGATGTGGATGATGGTGAACGCATCGAGCGCGTCATAGGGTCCGTTTATCTCGCTGAGCGTCTCAAGACCCTCGCCGATACCAAGCGTCTCATGGAAGCCGGTTTCTATCATGGCAAAGAGCGCCTTCTTCTTGTGGTCGGCCTGGAAGAGTTTGAACAGTTCGTCTTGGATTCTTTCGACTGCGATCTTGGTGATGAGGGTCTTTTTCATCTCAATCGCGTTCAGGGTCTTTTCCTCGATATCGAAGCCGAGGCGGGCGGAAAAGCGGAAGGCCCTCAGCATGCGAAGCGCATCCTCCTCGAAGCGGTCGATGGGATTGTTGATGGTGCGGATGATTTTCTTCTTCAGATCGAGTTGGCCGTCAAAGTGGTCAAGGATGTTGCCCGCTTGGTCCATGACGAGCTGGTTGATGGTGAAGTCACGGCGACTCAGGTCTTCTTTCAAGGAATCGCTGAATGTCATCTCGCTCGGATGACGATGGTTGTCATAACGGGTTTCCCGCCGGTAGGTCGTGACTTCGAAAGGGATGTCTTCAAAGATGACCGTCACCGTGCCGAAGGCGATTCCCGTGAGAACCGTGCGCTCAAAAAGCCGTTGCACGTCATCGGGACGCGCATCGGTGGTGATGTCGATGTCACTGGTGTTTAAACCGAGAAGAAAATCGCGGACGAAACCGCCGACAAAATAAGCCTCATAGCCGGCGTCTGTCAGTCTTGATAGTACCTTGATGCCTGTCTGTCGTGCTTCTTTCATAGTATCACCAAGTGAATTATACAATAATTCGGCGCTTTTTTCTAATGTTTGGGCTTAATTTCAATAGATAAATGCTATCATGGAAGTGAGGTGACTGTCATGCGAAGTATCAAGGATGAGGTACGCATCGAGATGGTAATCAGACACTCCACCTTCATCACCTGTCTGATGCCCGTCTCGGATGTGAAGATGATCGAGGAGAGACGCAGGCGGCTCAAGGATGAATATCCGGATGCCAACCATCACTGTTATGCCTATCTGCTCGGGGATAACCAGGAAATCCAGAAAGCCAGCGACGACGGTGAACCTTCCGGTACGGCAGGGGTCCCCATCCTGGAGGTGTTCAAAAAAAACGCGGTCACCGATGTCCTTTGTGTGGTCATCAGGTATTTCGGCGGGGTCAAACTCGGGGCCGGCGGTCTGATCAGAGCTTACAAAAAGAGTGCTTCAGAAGCGCTCAAGGAATCCGTGATCGCCGTGAAAAAGACGTTCCTTTATATGGAGATTGCCGTGGATTTCTCACTGATCGGCGTGGTCGAAAACATCCTCAAAGACCACGGGGACATTCTCTCGCGTGATTATTCAGACAAAGCCCTCTACCGAATCGCGATTCTAAAGGACGCCTATGATGACCTTCACGGGTTGTTGATGGAAAACACGAACGGCCAGGCGGAAATCAGACAGTTACGAAAGGAAACCCGCTACACTTGAATCACAAAAAATCCCGTTTCCACGATTGGGAAACGGGATTTTATCCGAAAAGTTCCAAGGTGATGTGGATCAGGTTCATCACTGCGGCCAAGACGAGATAACCAAGACCGATACTCAGAAAAATCGTGAAGAGCTGAATCTGCCATATGGCCCCTTTCCTGAAGTGCTTGGCGATCTCAATCTCCATGACCGCCTTGAATGTCACCGCAAGCAGGACGAAAAAAAGCAGTGCTTCGAAGATGGCTAGCGCAATCGGATCCATGGAGTTCCTCCTTTATTGGATGATGACATCGTCGTCATCGGGGTCGAATACTTGGGAACGGATGAGGATGACCACATCGTTCGGCAGACAAGTCAGCGGTCTCAAGGGCGAATTGGTTTCGCCTTGATATTGACAGATATTACGAGGGCTTTCCTCATCGATGACACTGACCTTGTGATTTTGATAGAGGATGGTCACCGGTCCGTTGTCGCCATGGACGATATAGAGATAATCCTCTTCTTTTATTTCAATGACACCATCGCTGTCAAGTACGGTATAAGATCCGTCTTTGAGATCGATATGGAGAATCTCGCGATTTTGATAGGTCACGACCGCAAGGCCGTCATCAAGCGCACTTCGGCTCTGGAAAACCTGCAGTGTGATGAAACTTATGAGTGCAACGACGAAAATCGTCGTAATCAGGTAGATATCTTTTTTCTTCATTGGCATCGCCTCGACGTCATTATAACATAAACACCCTTGTTTTTGGCAAGAAAACAATTTGGAAACTTAAACATAAATTTCACATTTCGGTCGCTTATTTAAGAATAGCCATTGACATTTGGAAACCATATATTTATAATACAAATGGTGTAATACAACCACAATTTATTATACACATAAAACTCATGGAGGAGCAAAAATGAAAAAAGTAATGTTTTTATTCGCGGTTATGGCACTCGTGTTCACCGCAACAGCCTGTGACCGGGTCGAAGACCCCGAGTACGGCGATTATCTACCCGGACTGCACCTCGGGTACACCGACGGGCACCAAAATACCTATGCCTATGTCTACGTTGACAGCCTAGGCTATATCGCAGACATCTTCATCGACACTGTCTACATGAAATCAGATGAAGAAGGACCTGTGACCTGGGAAGGTCGCGGCGGCGATGAAGCGACCGGTTATGCGACCACCAAAATGAGCCTCGATCACGGCTGTGGCTACGACATGTGGCCCCGTGAGGATACAGATTACTGCGAAGCCCCTGAAGGACACTACATGTGGCATGAGCAGGTCCGCATGCTCGCTGAGGACATCATCGACAACCAGGGCATCATCAACTATGACCTTGACGATGGTTATTTCGATGAAGACGGCGACGATGTGATTGCTGGTGTGACCATCACTGTCGACAGTTACCTCGAAGCGGTCCAAAACGCCCTTGAACTTGCTGAGCTTCCAGAAGGCGTCACACCTGGTGATGTCGACGTTCCGACGTTCGACAACGACGGTGATTATGAACCGGGCATCAACTTCGGTTACACCGAGGGTCATCAAAACACCATCGCGGTTGTCGCGGTTGACGAAGACGGTTTCATCGTCCATATCGGCATCGACACCATCTACCTCAAGAGCAATGACGGACCATTGACCTGGGAAGGTCGCAGCGGTGAAGTGACCGGTTATGCGACCACCAAAATGAGCCTTGATCACGGTTGTGGCTATGACATGTGGCCCCGTGAGGATACCCCTTACTGTGAAGCCCCAGAAGGTAACATCATGTGGCATGAGCAAGTCGCCATGCTCGCCGATGACATCATCGCGAACCAAGGCGTCATCAATTATGACCTTGACGATGGTTATTTCGATGAAGACGGCGACGATGTGATCGCTGGCGTGACCATCACTGTCGAAAGCTATATCGCTGCAGTTGAAGCAGCCCTCGAGTAACAAAATTCGCAAAATATGTAAGAGACGTTGAAAAACGTCTCTTATTTTTCTCGGAAAATAATGATTTGTGTTATAATGCACGTGGTGATTATAAATGAAAAATATGCTGATAAAAAAACTGGTCACGATGACCATGATCATGGCGTTTATGCTGATTCTTGCAGGGTGCGAGAATTTCATAGAATCCAATAACAACGATGACAAACCGGGCGGACAAACATTGGAGTTCCGTTCCTCGGCTTACTTTGATTCGTTTGTCCAAATCAATATCTACTATAGCGGCGTTGACCGGCGTGACGAAATCAATGCCGCCATTCACGACATTTTGTCGCTCGTCCACCAAAACGCGACGCACTTCGATGAATACGATAATGTGACGAATGTGCGCACTATCAATGAGAATCCCGGGATTCCGCACGAAGTCGATGCGGTCTTGTTCGATATGATTCGTCTTTCTGTGGATTATTATGAAGAGTCAAATGGTTATTTTGACATCACGCTCGGACCGGTCATCAATATCTGGGACGAATACCGTGAGATCTGCCTGGATTGGGAAGTTTCCCTGCGGGGTGCCGAGGATGCCTATGAGCGCTATCATGCGGAGAAGGACACCTACTGTCAAGTCCCTTCCACCGCCGAACTTGAAGCGGCCAACCAAAATACCGGGATTGAGCGAATCACTTTGGATGAAGAGAATCAGACCGTCATGATCGAAGCTGGGATGCATCTCGACCTCGGTGGAATCGGTAAGGGTTATGGCGCCAAAATGGTAGGCGATTATCTGAAATCCCTTGATTATGTCGATAGCTTCTTGCTCAATGCCGGAACATCGAATGTCGAAGTCTACGGCGACCATCCTTTACGCGAAAACAAGCTCTGGTACACCGGGCTTGTCAATCCCGAAAATCAGGGGCGTACTTATGGTTCGATCAAGATGAGCAGCGGTGACAACGCCACTACCAGCGGCGACTACCAGCGTTATTACGAAGTGGACGGCAGAATCTATCATCATCTTATCGACCCGAACACCCTGTTTCCGACTGATCATCATCGCAGTGTTACCTTGGTCTCGGCGGACGGATCCATCGGTGATATCCTCGTAACGGCCATTTTCCTGATGTCCCTTGAAGATGGAATGGACTATGTCAACGACAGAGATGGCCTCGAGGCCATCTGGTTCGTCTCATCCGATGAACGACCCCTGATGAGCGACAACTTCGAATCGCTTTATCTTCGTCAACTCGATCCGATGTTCCCCGAAAACGACGCCGAGGATGCATCAGGTTCTCTCGGCCTGATTCTGACCTTTGTCATTCCCGCCACCGCCATCCTTTCTTTCGGCGTATTCAGCTTCTTCCGCCAAAAGCATCGCAATAAGACCGGATAGTCTCCAACAAAAAAGTTGCGCCCATTGCGCAACTTTTTTAATACCCTTGTACGGTAAGCTGTTCGGATAGAATCAGCAGCAACCGTTTTGTGACGAGACCGACGAAAATACCGGTTGGAACACTCATAATAATCAGGAGGGGAAGATAGTAGACGATCTCCTGTGTCGATAGGATGAACATCGCCATGAGAATCTGTCCGACCGCGTGACCCACGGCGCCCATGACGCTGACGCTGATGATCGAAAATCCCGGCAGATTCTTGAATGTGAGCATCATCGTGAACGCGACCAAGCCGCCCGATAAGGAAAGGAAGAATGTCGGTGAACCGGGACCCGTTGTCAGCATCGCGACAATCAAGACACGCAGAATCAAGACGGCGAATGCGTCTTTCATCCCGTAGCTGTACAAGACGAGCAGCACAACGATGTTCGCCAAGCCGAGCCTGATGAAAGGAACACCGGTGAAGCCCTGAATGGCGAGTCTTTCCACTATGTTTACCACAATACCCACGCCGAGCAGGATTGCGATAAGAATCATTTTTTTTGTCTGCATCAAATCACCGGAATCATTCTAACATTTCGGTGAGGGTTTGACAATTATTTCTTGTCAATTGCATCAAGATCGAAGTAAGCGACGCCGACGGTGCCGTGACCGGTGTGAGCGCCGATGACCGGGGTGATCGGGGCAGCGAAATGTTTGTTGCCGGGGTGGGCCTCATCGATCCGGTTTTTGACATACTCAAAGCCTTCTTCGTTGTCGGACGTGTCATAGGTGATGACGAAATTCTTGATGCCCTTGAGGTCTTCGAGGACGACATCGACCATCCGCTCGAGCGCTTTGCGCTGAGTGCGGATTTTTTCAAAGGGAACAATCTTGCCCTCGTCGTTGACTTCGAGGATCGGTTTCATCTTGAGCAACCTGCCCATCAGTCCCTTGGCGCCGGAGAGACGGCCGTTTTTGACAAGGAGGTTCAGGTTGTCGACCATGAAATATTGCTTGCGGCTGGTGCTTAATTTCTCCAGGTAGCCGATGATGTCGTCGATACTTTTGCCTTCTTCGATGAGTCTGAGAGCCTCTAGTGACATGAACCCTTCGGAAATGGCGGCGTTTTTGGTGTCCAGCACCCTGATGTCGAGATTGCCTTCGTAGCCGTTTTTGGCCATCATGCAGGTTTGATAGGTACCGCTCAGCTGTGAAGAGATGGTGAGGATGAGAACATTCTCATAACCCTTCTTCTCGATGGTTGCGAGCGTCTCGTTGATCTCGCCGATGGCGGGCATCGAGGAGGTCGGAACAATGTTTGAATCGCTTTTGATGATTTCATAGAACTTGCTTGCGGTCAGATCGACGAAATCATCATAGGTCTCATCGCCGATGATGATCTTGCAGCGGATGATGTAAAGATTGTCATGATCGAGGTCGAGATAATCGAGACATCCTGTACTGACGGCGATGACGGCGGTTTTTTGCATGGTTTAATCTCCTTTTTTGTTCAGAAATTTATAAAGCAGACTGAGCGGCCAGAAAAGGACACCCAGTGTCAAAACCAAAGCGAGCCAGGGGGCATGGATTTCAAGAAGCGTGTGGTTTAGTATGAAGAGAATCCCGATGATGAGGGCGCTTGCAATCAGGGAAAACAACAGATCGTTGCGGTAATGATGGATGGTCTTGCGTCTTTTTTCCTTTTTTCTTTCCTTGCGCAGATTTTCGAAAAAATCCTCATCCGGGTCTCCAAAATCCTCGAAGGTCTTCTTCAGCGCTTCTTCATGCGTATAGCCTTTTTCTTCGAGGTCGTCGACTTTCTCTTCGAGCATCTCTTTGAGTTTTTCAAGTTCCTTCTCAGCGATGTCTCGTTTTTTTAAAATTTTTTTCAAAAAATTATCGATTTCTTTCATCTTGACCCTCCAGGAAAAGTGCCATGATGGCCTTAAGTTCCGCCCATTCTCTTTGTTTTTCTTTGAAATAGGCTCTGCCAAGCGGTGTGATTCGGTAGTAACGTCGTTTTCGACCATGGGTCTTCTCGCCGACATAGGAGGTGATGAGTTCATTTCTCTCAAGACGTTGGACCATGGCATAAAGGGTCGCTTCTTTCATGATGAACGACCCTTCTGTGCGTTTTTTTATTTCTGAAGCGATTTCATATCCGTAGCGGTCCTGTTCGATGATCAATCTTAAGATGATGCTCTCGAGATGACCGCGTAAGACGTCTGAGCTGATTGGCATGGCTTCACCTCAGTACTTTTCCTTGAAATAGTCTTTGAGGTTGCGCAATGAATCGATCAGTTGCGTGTCTTCATCGAGATTAAGGTCCTCGATGGCCGCTTCAATCATCTCATCATGGAACTCATCGTGGATGCGCATGACCTCGTAGGCCTGCGGCGTCAGCCGAAGATAGACTTTCCGTTTGTCGTCCTTGACCGAGTAGCGTTCGCAGTATCCCTTCTCTACGAGACGGTTGACCGAAGTGGTCAGCGTACCGACGGTGATTCTGAGGCGTGTGGCTACCTTGCTCATGGTCGCATCCTCGCTTTTTTTGATGGCCTCAAGGACGTGAACTTCGTTCATCGAGATGGTGACACCCCGTTTTCTGAGGTGTTCCTGCTGGATACTCAGGATATGGTTGAACACTTCCACGAGTAGTTCGTTGATGATTTTCTTGGTTAATTCACTCAAAACTGTCCACCCCTTCCCTACGTGACATCATTATAACAAATATTCAGGATAAACGCATCACTTTTTGCCAATCCAGCCGATCGCGAGCGCGCCGTGACCGGCGTGGGCACCGACAACCGGTGTCAAAGGATAAGCTGGGATGTCTTTGAGTGCCGGAATTTTCTCCGCGAGATCGGCCTTGACCGCGTCGATGGCGTCATACGCGTTGGCGTGCAGAAGATAGACCTTCATGCCGTCTTCATAGACATCTTCGGCGAATTTTTCCGCGATGCGCTTGAGCGCTTTTTGTCTTGTTCTGATCTTCTCGACGGGTTCGACCTTGCCTTCCCTTGAAAGATGGAGCATGGGTTTGATCTTGAGCATGCTGCCGAGGAAGCCCTGGGCATTCGAGAGGCGTCCGTTTTTGACAAGATATTTGAGGGTGTCGACCGAAATGAGCAACCCCTGGTTTTCTCTGATTTTAGAGAGTCTGTCGATGATTTCAGGTACTTCTTTTCCTTCTTGTACCATTTCAGCCGCAGTCAGGATCATGTGGGCCTCATTGTAGGCAACCGTTTTCGAGTCGAAGACAGTCACCTTGATGTCTTCAATCATATTCGCGGCCATGAGGGCGCCTTCATAGGTTCCCGATAGTTTCGAGGAGATGGTGACGACGAAGATTTCCTCATAACCGTCCTTTTTCAGTTGTTCGTAGGTTTCGAGGATGACGCCGGTGGCCGTCTGTGCGGTGGTCGGATGCAGATCCGGGTTTTCCTGGATCATCTTGTAGAATTCATCGGCCTTGATATCGATGAAATCCGTATACTCCTCACCCCCGACAATCAGCGTCGAACGGATGACACGGATGTCATAATCATGGTCGATATAGTCGATGCCTGAGTTTCCACATACTACGAGTCCAATCTTTTTCATTATTTTCCTCCATTGTTTTGAATATCAAACTATCTTTTGTAAAGAATACCAATATTTCAGCGATAAGTCAATAAAAAGCCGCTCGAAAAGCGGCTTTTACGTACTACTGGATGGTTTCAAGGTAATCATGCATTGCATCCGCGGCCGCTTTGCCTGTTCCCATCGCCAGGATGACCGTCGCCGCACCCGTGACGACGTCGCCGCCGGCGAAAACACCGGGCAGGGAGGTCTGATGATGTTCATCGGTGATGATGCCGCCCCAGTCTTCGGTTTTGAGCGCTTGAGTGCTCTGTTTGATGATCGGGTTCGGTTTCTGGCCGATCGAGATGACGAGGCTGTCGATATCGAAGGTTTCATACTCACCGGTCGGCAGGGGTCTTCTGCGGCCGGAGGCATCCTTTTCGCCGAGACGCATCCGCTCGCAGCGGACGGCGCGGATTTCATGGTCCTCGCCGATAATCTCGACGGGGTTATAAAGCAGGTTCATCTCGATGCCTTCTTCTTCGGCGTGATGGACTTCTTCAAGACGCGCGGGCAGGCTATCTTTGTCCCTGCGGTAAATGATCATGACCTTCTTCGCGCCGATGCGCTTGGCGGTTCTAGCCGCGTCCATAGCCACGTTGCCACCACCGACGACCGCGACCGTCGAGCCCACCTTGATCGGGGTCGATGTCTGTGGGAAGGTGTTGGACCGCATCAGGTTGACGCGGGTCAGAAACTCATTGGCGAAATAGACACCGTTGAGGTTCTCGCCGGGAATCCTGAGCGAACTCGGAAGGCCGGCACCGCTGCCGATGAAGATGGCCTTGAAACCGTCTTCTTTCAGTTGTTCAAGCGTGATGCTTTTGCCAATGACGGCGTTTTTGACGAATGTCACACCCATCTTTTCAAGGTTGCTGATCTCTTTTCGGACGATATCCTTCGGTAGACGGAAATCGGGAATTCCGTAATTAAGCACGCCGCCGTAGGCATGCAGTGCTTCGAACACGGTCACCTGATAGCCTTTTTTCCTCAAAGAAGCGGCATTCGCGAGTCCCGCAGGGCCGCTGCCGACGACGGCGACCTTGATGTCTTTTTCCTGTGAAACGCTGATGTCCGCCAGATCACGGGCCAAACCATAGTCACCAACATAGCGCTCCAGCGCGCCGATGGCTACCGGTTCACCTTTGATACCGAGGATGCAGGCGCCTTCGCACTGTGCTTCCTGAGGGCAGACCCGTCCGCAGATCGCGGGAAGGATATTGTCAGCGTAGATCTGTTCGAATGCCTTGTCCGGATTGTTTTCCGCGAGACTTTTCAAGAACGCGGGAATGTCGACTTCGACCGGACAGGCCGGGACGCATCTGGGGTTCTTACAGTCGATGCAACGCATGGCCTCGAGCGTCGCCTGTTCCGCCGTATAACCGAGCGCGACTTCCGAGAAATTGCGGTTTCTTTCTTCCGGTGTCTGCTCGTTCATCTTCGTCCGTGGCATCCTATTCATTTTTCAACCTCAGATAACAGGCGTGTTCCTCATCCTTGTAATAGCTCTGTCTGGCCATGAGATTGTCGAAATCGACGTGTTCGCCCTCGAAATCGGGACCGTCGATGCAGGCGAAGAAGGTCTTCCCACCGATATCGACACGGCAGTTGCCGCACATGCCGGTCCCGTCGATCATGATCGGGTTCAAAGAGACATCGACACTTTTTTTGTGACTGACGGCCATCTTGGTGGCGAACTTCATCATGATGACAGGGCCGATGGCGATGACGTGATCAACGGTCTCATCTTCCTTGAGAAGTTGCTCAAGTGGTGTTGTCACCAGGCCCTTGATGCCTTTGGAACCGTCGTCTGTGGTGTAGATGACATTGTCGCAAAAGGATTCGTAAGTCTCTTTCAGAATCAGGTGTTCCTTGCTGCGGGCACCGAGGATCAGGGTCACTTTGCTCCCTTGTTCCTTATAGGCTCTCAGTTGTGGCAGAAGCGGGGCTGCGCCGACGCCGCCGGCGACGCCGACAACATGATTCTTATCACGAATATGGGCTTCCTGGCCGAGCGGTCCGACGAAATCGGCGATGGTATCGCCTGATTCCTTCTCTCCGAGCAGCTTTGTCGAATAGCCCATTTTCTGATAGATGATATCCACATTGTCACCATCAGTGTCGGCGATGGTGAGCGGAATTCTTTCGCCGTCCTCATCGACTCTCAGTATGACAAAATGTCCCGCCTTGGCGTTTCTCGCGACCAAAGGCGCTTCGATTGTCATGAAGTCGACATCCTTGTTGAGAACGTCTTTCTTGATGATTTTGTACACATAATCACTCCAGTAATCAGAGAATAAAAGCGCTTTCTTTCAAAACCCATTATAACAAAACACGCAGGGTTTGTAACCCTTTTTTTAAAAGACCGCCACCGGGCGGTCTTCAGAGTTTCGCGTTGCAGTGGGGGCAATGTTCATCGTTCTTATAGATGCTTCGTCCGCACTCGGGACAAGACGTCATCCCCTGTTGTCTGTCGTAGGTATCCTTCCTGAGCGCGTGAAAGACATAAGCCAACTGGGCGAACATGAGGTTGATCACCAGGGTGGCGAGCGCAAGCAGGAAGAAAGGGAGTGTCAGTCGTTCGATGAAAAATGCGATGAGGGCGAACACACCGCTCAAAATGAAGCCTCCGGCAACTATCAAAAACACATACCGTAACTTCAACATCAGAAAAGCTCCAGGATGGTTTCGCCTTGGTTCATGGTGTAGCGTCGGCGTTTGATCCGTTTGGACCGGATTTTGTGCGGACTTGCGAGCGTCTCTTTGAGGGTGTCTCCGTTTTTATAACCGTGGATGACGCGGATTTCCTTGACGTCCTTGTCAAGCGTCGCTATGAACTTCTCGATGGTTCGGATGGCCTCAATTTCGGTGAGACCGTGGATATCGATTTCACTTTGTCTCATTGTTTTCACTCCTTACGATGTCAAGGGGGTTTTTGATGCGGGGTCGGCGTCCTTTTTTGTCCAGGTGGGCCTTGATGACACGGTCGATGCGCGCCCTGTCGTTTTTCATCCAAGCGATGGTCTCTTCGCTGATGCCGTAGGAGAAGGGACAGCTTTGGATACAGACGGCACAATCGGTGCCCGAATTCTTGAATATCTTGAAACAACGCTCTTCGTCGAACCGGTAGAAAAGCCGGCCGTTGACACGCCGCTTCTTGTGTTTGATCGATTGCATCGGGCAGTTGATCAGGCAAAGTGCGCAGCGGTCACAGAACGCCTCCAGTCCGAAATCGAGCGGGGTGTCCGCCTTCAGCTCCAAGTTGGTCAGCACCGAACCGATGCGGACCCTGTCGCCATAGCGCGGGTTAATCAGATGGTTCGACATGCCGACCTCACCGAGACCGGCGTCGAGGGCGAGCGGCACCTGGGGTGTCAGGTAATAGCCATCACTTTGAAACTGGGCCTCATAACCGAGTTTCTTAAGATAAAAAGCCATTCTAGAACCGATCTCAGCGGCTTTCTGATAGGCGTTCTGACTCTCAAGGAGTACCTCGAAATCCGGCGCGCGCCGCATGGCGTCGGTGTCCATTTCGACAAGGAACACGATGGCGCTTTTGTATCTGTTTTTGATGGGAACACCGTAGTTATCGAGACCGATTATCTCGTTCACGCCGCCGTGATGGGAATAGAAGTGTCCGTCGTCGAGTTCGACCATGCCACTCTCACAAGCACCGAATGACCGCAACATCGCTTTGATGTTCTTGTGGAAGTTTTTTGGCACGGGAACTTCTTCTGGCGCGGTTGGGGTTTTATCAAGCAACGCATGATAGTTCGCGATATAGGCATCGCCCATCTTTGCGAGCGGAAAAAAGCGGGTTTTGAAGAGGGGGTCTTTTTTCAGGTTGTCCATGAAACCGATGCCTCTGACGGCATCGTCCTTTTCTTTTTTTTCCGGGTGACGGGCGTAGTAATCCTCATAACGTTTCGTGCCTTTTTCAAGCCGCACCCTGGAAAAGAGGGTGTCTCTTTCATCATAGATTCTTTTCATCGGTTATCACCTGACCATAGTTTATCATAATTCACAGAAAAAAATAACGCCGGTGGGCGCTATTTTTGTTTTAAAGGACGAGCTGTCCTTCGGTGTCCCCTTCATAGATGCGGATGATCCTATCCAGCACGGCATTCAGGATCTTCTGGTGAGAATCGTGGCTGAGACCGCCGCAGTGCGGCGTCATGAGGACATTGTCCAGGGTTTCAAGCGGGAACGTCGATGGCGGACATGGTTCGTCACCTTTGGGGTAGTTGAACCAGACGTCGCTCGCGAAACCGCGGATGGTGCCATCTTTGAGACGATTGAAAAGGGCTTCTTCGTTGATGATCGTCCCGCGTCCGACATTGATGAGGAACTTGTCCTTCATCCGTGATAAGACCGTATCGTCGAAGGCGTTTTCGGTCGCTTTGTTGAGCGGGGCGGCGATGATGACGACATCGGAGGCATCGACAAGTTCATGAATGTAACTGACCCGCTTCGCATCGCCGTAGTCCTTGCCGCGGTCGATGACGTTGACGGTGACACCGAAGGGGGCCAAAAAATTATGGAGATGACGCCCGATGCGCCCGTAGCCGTAGATGCCCACGTGACGCCCGATCAGGGAGTGCCAGGCGAGACGGTTCTCATCGTCCCTCAGGTTCGACCAGTCGCCTTTTTGCATGCGCGGATGGTAGATCTGGAGGTGCCCCATGATGGCGAGGGTCAGCCGCATGGCCATCTCGGCGACATAGACCGAATGGACGGTGGTGTTGAAAAGCATGAGGTCTTTTTCCTTCACCGTCTTCAGATCGATGCCGTTCAGACCGGTGAAGGGAACGACGATGCCTTTCAGGTTTTCATGGTAGTCATCTTTTTTGAAACGACCGACCACAAGGTAGTCGGCATCTTCTTTCTTATCGGTCACGGTGATTTTTTCAGGAAGGTTTTCCTTGAGGTGTTGTTTCTGGTCTTTGTATTCCGCATAGACCTTCATGGTCTCACTCGCTTTCTTTTTTGAAGGTGAAATGATTTTTCTGATTGGTATGGATGAGCCTGAGCCGGTTTTTGGAAGCGAGAATCTGCATCGCTTCATGCGTATAAAAGGCGATGTGTGTCTTGTCCCGGCGGTACCACCACGACAAGAACGTCCCATCACTTTGCGGACGCAGCGTCGTCATCACCGCGAGATAACCGCCGGGCTTGAGCAGGTCCGAAAGTCGCCGGGTTGTCTCGAGCGGTTTTGAGAGATGTTCGAACACTTCTGTCGAGGTGATCAGGTCGTAGGTCTCATCTAAGGGAGTCGTGTCGGGATGGTAGAACGGGTCGTAATGGGAAGCGTCAAAACCCTCGCGACGTAAAAGTTCATAGAGCACCGGGCCGGGGCCGCTTCCGAATTCGAGGGCCTTTCCCTTTTCGATGAAGGGATGGACGGCGTCTGACAAAAAACGGTTGAACATCGCGACATAGCCCTTGTTTTCCATGGTGTTCTGGTGCTGATCATAGAGCGCCTTCTCATCATCGGGGCTGACATGGTACTTGGGCTTTTTGTAGGTGAAGCCGCAGTGGGTGCAGACACTGTAGACGACCTTCATCTCGGCATCGTTCAGGCTTCTTGTCTCGCTTGAACAGATTCGGCAACTAGTTTCCAAATTTTTTCCGTTCGTGAAGGAACTGATCGACCGTAATCATCAGGAAAAGATAAAGCAGCGGTTTTTTCTCGCCTTGCACATCGATCTCATAGGTATCGCCTGAGGGGAAGACCTTCTTGCTCATGGAGACCAGGGTGTCGAAATCATCGGCGATTGAGAAGTCGTGTTGATAGAGGGATCCCTTGATGGTAAGTTTTCTTCCCTCGACATAGAGGGTGAACTTGGGTCTGAAAAGACCATAGGTCCTGGTGATTCTTGCGAGAATCACGCCCTTTTCATCTTCGATGGTGTATTTTTTATAAAAACTGAGGCTCTTGCGTCTTCTTGTCACATAAAGCAGTTCGTTGTTCATATCCCTGATTTTGAGGGAGCGAAGACCTAGAAGGAACTTGCCTTTGACTTTGAAAAGCGGATTGTTCGCCTCGTCGCGGATGGTGAAACTGCGGCTGCGGGCGAAATGATGTGGTTTGATATAGAATTTCATCTCGTGACCTCCTTGGTTTGGGACTATTATACGCGAAAACGGCGAATAAAGAAAGTAAGCACTTGAAACTGCCCTTTTTAACGGAACTTCTTACAGAACTGATGGAGTCTTTCAAGGCCGGTTTCAATCTCATCGATGCCGCACGCGTAGGTGAGACGGATGTAGTGGTCGGCGCCGAAGGCGATACCGGGGATCACGGCGACCTTCGCCTCATCGAGAAGCGTTTCCGCAAAATCGGTGCCATTCCTTATCTCCTTGTCACCGAACTTTTTGCCCAGGAACCGGGTGATATTGATCAGGACGTAGAATGCGCCGGCGGGCGTCGCATAAGCAAGACCGCGGATCTCATTGAGTTTTTCCATCATGAAGCGTCTTCTATCATCGAAAGCGTCCCGCATACGGTTGATTTCACTCTGCTCGCCGGTAAGGCCGGTGATGCTCGCGTGCTGGGCGATGGTGTTCGGGTTCGAGGTGGCATGGGATTGAAGGTTGCCCATGATTTTGGCCAGGGATTTCGAACTGGCCGAATAACCGATCCGCCACCCGGTCATGGCGTAGGCCTTACTCATGCCGTTGATGGTGATGGTCCGCTCATAAAGATCATCGGAGAGACCGGCCAGGCTGACATGACGCCCCTCATAGACAAGCTTCTCATAAATTTCATCGCTGATGACATAGAGGTCGTTGTCGGCGGCGATTTTTCCCAGTTTCCTCAGTTCGTCCTCGGTGTAGACGGTGCCGCTTGGGTTGTTCGGAGAGTTTATGATGATCAGTTTGGTCTTTTCGGTGATGCTTTCTTTGATTTTGTCGAAAGGGGGACTGAAATCGTCTTCGAGTGACGCATGAACGACGACGGGAACGGCGCCGGCGAGTTTGATCTGTTCCGGATAGCTCACCCAATAGGGCGCGATCAGAATCACCTCGTCACCCGGATTGCACAGTGCCTGCATGGTGTTGTAAAGCGACTGTTTGGCTCCGGTGGAGACCACGATCTGCGAAGGAACGTACGTCAGGCCGTTTTCATTCTTCAGTTTGTCGCAGATGGCTTTTTTCAACGCTTCCAAACCGGTGGCGGCGGTATAGCCGTTCTTACCGGCATTGATCTGTCTGATGGCGGCTTCCCTGATGTTTTCAGGCGTATTGAAGTCCGGTTCTCCGGAACCGAAGTTGACCACATCCTCACCTTCGGCCTTCATACGCTTGGCCTTGCTGGTGATGGCCAGAGTGACAGAACTGGTGATGCCGAGATGTTTTTCCGATAATGGTTTCATTAACAAACCTCCGTTTATGTTGTCTCATATAATGTCATTTTACCATTTCGCCGGCTTCATACCAATAATAAAGGACAAAATACCTGCTTTTTCTTGATGATAAAATGGGTAATTCTTGCAAATGCCGGCAGGGAAACCTATAATTCTATCTATAGAGGATGTGGTCCGATGAACGAAAAAAGACGCAGAATCATCAACGATTCCCCCTTGAACGAAGATGGGGATTACGTACTTTACTGGATGCAGCACACGCAGCGCAGCCACGACAACAAGGCGCTCGACGAGGCCGTCGACATCGCCAACCGTCTCAAGAAACCGCTCACGGTGCTTTTTGTGGTGGACAGCGATTATCCTGATGCGAATGAAAGACATTTCACATTCATGTTGGAGGGGCTCAAAACACTCAGGCGAACGCTAAGTGAGATGGGGGCGGCGTTCGAAGTAAGGCAAGGTGCCTTCCTGTCCGTTCTTAAAGACTACATCAAGGATGCCTGCGCGCTTGTCATTGACAAGAGCTATCTGAGGCCCCTGCGGACCGTCAAGGACGAACTCTCGACGTTCGCTGCGAAGCAAAGACGCCACACGGTGGAAATCGAATCCGATGTGATCGTCCCGGTCGAAGTCGCTTCTAACAAACTCGAATACGCCGCACGCACGCTCAGACCGAAACTGAAAAAACACGTCGGGGATTTCTTGGATTTGTCGGAAGTGAGATCCCTTGAGGTCGCTTCGGCCGGGGATTCGTCCTTGCTCGACCGCGAAACAAGCCTTATTGTCGGCGACCTCGGCGTAACAGACATCCCGCCCTCCCCTTATTTCACCGGAGGAGAAAAAGAAGCACTGGCGCGGCTACATCATTTCCTCGATGAACGGCTGGCGAAATACCACAAAAGCAACGACCCTTCAAGTGACCTGACAAGTCTTCTCAGTCCCTACTTCCACTTCGGTCAGCTGAGCCCGGTGAAGGTCTATCTCGAGGTCCGAAGAAAGGGCGAGGAAGACGGGGTTCCCGATAAAGCCGTCGAAGCCTTTTTGGAACAACTGCTTGTGCGCCGCGAGCTCGCGTTCAACTTCGTCTACTACAACAAGGACGGTTATGATGATTTCGACAAGATGACCGTCTCCTGGGCACAAAAGACCATGGCTGCGCACGCGGACGACCCGCGGCCCATCCTGTATGACGAGACGGACTATCTCGCTTACCGCACCCACGATCCTTATTTCAATGCGGCGATGCGCCAGATGGTGAAGACCGGACACATGCATAACACGATGCGTATGTATTGGGGAAAGAAAATCATCGAATGGAGCGCATCTTTCAAAGACGCCTATGATACCATCCTGAAACTCAACAACGATTATTTCATCGACGGGAGGGATCCCGTCAGCTATGCGTCAGTGGCTTGGTGTTTCGGTCGTCACGACCAGGCTTGGAAGGAACGTTCCGTCTTCGGCAAACTGCGTTATATGAACAAAGCCGGGCTCGACCGCAAATACGATATGGAAGATTATGTCGAGAAGACCGAATGAAAATCGCCGCTTGATCAAGCGGCGATTTTTTAAAGGTCATAATGCGAATGGATCTGCGCGGGTGTCTTCCTTAAAAGCCTGAACAGCGGCAAAAGACCGAAGATGGTGTTGATGAGATAGATGAGGATGACCCCCAGGATGATGGTGAAGAAAGAAACGGTGAGGGCGTCGACGAAGTCGGCGGTGGCTCTCGCGATGGTCCTGAGGACATAGCTCATCGCCGCGTAACCGATCATCGAAGAGAGGGTCGTGAGCAAGAGGATTTCTATGAAGAACATCTTCGTGATGTCGAGGCGACCGACGCCGAGGGCGCGGTAGACGCCGATCTCATAGATTCTGTTCAGCATCGAGGAGCGGATGATGAAGTAGTAGGAAAGGGCGCTTGCGCCCATGGCGACAAGGGAGAAGATGAAAAGTCCGCCCGAGCCGGCGAGGCGACTTTGTCTTTCAGCTTCATGTTGGGTTGCATAACGGTTGGTGAAATCGATGCCGAGGGCGCTAAGCTCACGTTCGGCTTCGCGGGGCGCGTCGGTATATAGATAGAAGGTGGGTTCGCGTTCGCTTGTGAACCGGTAGGCGAACATGACGAGGTCCCTCGTGCGGATCAGGTTCGGTCCGGCATCATCATTGCTGTCCGTGGTGTAGGTCCCGACAACCGTGAAAGTCATGTCGTTGTGGGTGTGTTCATAGGGCTCGAAGGGCTGATCGGCGAACTGATTCTCATAGGTCCGTTCGGAAACGACCATTTCCATCTCGCCCCCGATGTAGCGGCCCCTGACAATCTCCAAGACATCCTCATAGAGTTCAGCGGCGGCCAGGGTCTCGAAGCGGGTGCTGTAATAAAGGCTCTCGCTCGCATAGAAGACCGGGGCATCGCCTTCGGCTACACCACTGATATTGAACGTCTGTCCGCCGGCGGTGTATGTGAGTTTCAAAAGGTCCGCCCGAGTGGTGATGCCGGTGCTTCTGATGGTTGAATTCTCAAGAAGGACGCGGGCGAGCTGCGAGGAGACGGCGATCTCGTTGGGTGAGGCGGGGAAGGAACCATGACTGATGTCGTTTTCGCTGATCAGGCTCCTTGGCGCGAACTTGTGGCTGAGACTGGTTGTCTGCGGGGTCTGATAGAAACGCGGCAATGTGAAGGTGATCGATGCGGCGCCGGTGAAGAAGTTGTAGTCGCTGAAAAGCTCCCCTTTCATCGCTTCGACGGCCTCGAGGTCTCCGAAGTCCCCGTGCGCGACTTCGAAGGTGTAGGTCGGTTCGGTGAGGAACTGATGGTCATCGATGAAGATGATGCTCGAAAAAAGTGAGAGCGCAAGGGCGAAAATCGCGGCTGAAAAGGCAAAGGCGAAGTAGAGCAGTTTGCTGAGTTTCGTGCTCGATCTGATCTTGTGAAAGGCAAGGGAAAGCGCGTGCTTAGCGCTGATCACCGAGGACGGCTCTTTTTGTTCTTGCTCGCTGGTGAAGCGTTCGTAATCGATGGCGGGCAGCGTCTCTTCCCGCTCTGCGACCTCTTCTCTTTTCGCCTCATGCACCACCGTGTCGGCGTCTTCTTTCAGCACATGGATGTTTTTGAACTGTGCTGCGTCGATATCAAGATAGAGGGTATTGTTCTGGATGATGAGCCGACCTTTGACGGGGTTTTTCTGGGAACCGTCCGTGTAGAGTTCGATGCGGTCATCGCCAGCGAAGCCGGAGTCCTTTTTCTCGAGGTCGCCCAGGTAGATGTCGGTTTCGGTGGTGGTGTCGAGCTCGGTTTCAGGGCGGTTTTTCTCTTTGCTTCGGATTTTCCCGTCCTCGATATGGATGATTTCATCGGCATAATGTTTCGCGAGGCGCTCTTCGTGGGTGACCATGATGACGAGTTTGTCCTTGGAAATCTGCTTGAGAAGCCGCATCACGGCGAGGGTGTTCTTGCTGTCGAGGTTCCCGGTGGGCTCATCGGCGATGATGACGTCGGGGTTTTTGGCGAGGGCGCGGACGATGGCGACACGCTGTTGCTGGCCGCCGGAGAGCTGGTTGGCCTTGCGGTTCTTATACTGCGGCATCCCGACCAGTTTCAACAGATGGTTGATGCGTTTTTCGATCAGGTGGGCATCGGTGATGCCGATCATTTTTAGCGTCAGCTTGATGTTGTCGTATACGGTTTCTTGCGGCAAAAGATAGTAGTTTTGAAACACATAACCGATGTGTCTGTTTCGAAGTTTGTCCCAGACCCTCGGTTGATAGCGGTCCAGGGTTTCATTTTTTATTTCAATCTGGCCCTTGTCCGCCTTGTCGAGGCCGCCCATCACATTGAGCAGCGTGGTCTTACCCGAACCCGAATCACCAAGCAGCATCACCATGCCCTTTTGCGGAAAGTCGAGACTGATGTCGCGCAGGACGTGATTCTCATTGCGGCGGTTTTTGTTATAGTATTTGTCGATATTTCTGGCATTGATCATCGAATCACCCCTGATCCTTGAACGCGGTAATCACGCTTTTAGAGAATATGCTGCGGTTGAATCTGAGTGCGAGAAGCACCGACATCGCCATCAGGGCGATAAAGACGAAAACATAGTTCGATGGGCCATAGTAGCGCAGATAATCCGGCAGAAGCGGATAGTAGTTGGCATTGACAAGCAGTAGACCGATGACGATGATCAGCGCGGTGAACATCATGACCGCCATTTCGATGATGTTGATTCTGTTGAGGTCTTCCTTGTAAAGACCGATCGACCGCAGGATGACATATTCCTTGCGCTTGGACTGCATGATATTCTTGAGGGCGAGATAGGTGACGAAATACATGATCACCAGGATGAAAATCGATAAGAATCCGAGCATGAGCCGCCCCATGATATTAAGCATGTTGCTGATCGGGTCGCTTTGTCCGGCAGGATAGAGCGTGTTGATGGGTTCGTCTTCGAGTCTCGCAAGCAATTGTTCAGCCGCAAACGCATCCTCGACAAGCAGCGTCATCTGGTAAGGTTCGATCGTTTCAAATAGGCTGATCAGGGTCGCCTCGTTCATCCAAAGCGCGACCATCGACCGATCGTTTCCAGGCTCGGTGATGCTGTCGAGGGTGAGCGTTTTTGTGATGCGTTCATCGGTGAAACCCTCCTGAAAGCCGATAGTGAGCGAATCGCCTTCTTCCACTGAGTTGAATCCCATCATGAAATCACTCGAAAGTCTTATGGCGCCTTCTGGAATGTCTTCATCGAAGCCGATCATCGAATAATGCAGGCTCGACTGGTTGGTTCCATCATCAAGTGTGTATTGGTCGTGGGTGCGCAGGAAACCATAGGCCTGGAAGAACGGGTCTTGGAAGAAGTCATCATGGAAATAGATGGGCTGGTTGAAACGCTGGGCATCCGCGCTCGCGATACCGCTGATTTCGAACTCATGGGTTGTTGCAACCCACTCGCCGATAAACCTGGTGTTGTCGAAGCTGATCTGGATGGTGTCACCGACCCGGTAGTCTTCATCGGTCACCACCACTTGATTCAGGGCCGTGGGCATCGAACCGCGCCTGATCAGACGCGGTGTGAGGACACTGGCGTGCTGGACGGGGAACTGGCGCGTGAAGTTGCGGCTCTGATTGTCCTCGATCAGGAACACCCGCATGTCCATCATGATGTCGTAGGGTGCGACTGCGCGCACATCGCGGATGGCGCGGTAGTGTTCGATGTCGGTCTCGGAAAATGGGCTGTGGTCATCCTTGGTGATGATGACGCGGTGTTCGGTGATATTGCGGAAATTCGAAAAGGAAAAGCCGCCGACAGCGGAGGTCTGTTGCACATAAGAGCCGTAGATCAACGCGAAAAGCGCCACCACAAAAAGACTGACTGTGAAGGTGAAAAGCGTTCTTTTCGGTGTGGAAAATATGTTTCTGAGCGCGATCTTCAACAGTGAGAAAGGATGAAGGGAAGATGTCCCTTTGACCGCCTCGACCGGGGTCTCGTCTTTATCCCGAGTAGAAAGCTCCTTATCGAGAATGACCTCCCCGTCCGCGAGTCTGATATGCCTGGTCGCATAGGATTTGACGCTTTCATAGCTGTGTGAGACCAACAAGACGAGCTTGCCCTTGCTCACCGACTTGAGCAGATCGAGGATTTTCTCGCCGGTCTTCTTGTCCAGGTTCCCGGTCGGCTCATCGGCGATGATCATCGGCGCATCCTTCGCAAGGGCGCGGGCGATGGCGACACGCTGTTTCTCCCCACCCGACAAGGTCGAGGTCTTCTGTTTCTCCTTGCCCTTGAGGCCGACTTGCTCGATCAGGCGCATGACCCGTTCGTGGGCGGTGTTTTTTTCCTCGCCCTTGATCACGGTGGCCACTTCGATATTCTGGTAGACCGTATAGGCATCGATCAGATTATAGTGCTGGAAGATGAAACCGATATTTTCCTTGCGATAATTCTCCCAGTCCCGCCTTGTGTAATAGGATGTCTCACGGTCCTTGAGATACATTTCGCCGTCTTCATAGGTGTCAAGCCCGCTCAGCACATTGAGCAGCGTGGATTTACCGCTGCCTGATTCCCCGGTGATGACCACGAACTCATCACTTGAAAAGGACAGGTCGATACTGTCGAGCGCTTTGACCACGTTGCCGTTTTCGTGGTAGTATTTCGATAGATTTTTCAGTCTTAACATGCTCTCACCTCATTTTCCACCCTATTATAGCATGTTTCCGCTTCATGCGGGCAATAAAAAAACGCGCAAATGCGCGTTTCAGATGGTCTTGATGAAGGCGGTGCCGGTTTCGGTGTCGGTCGGTTCAAAGCCCATGCGTCTTAAATACTTGTGGTGCGTCTGGCTTGTGGAAAAGGCGATGAAGCGGGTGTAGCCTGCCTCCTTGAATCGTTGTTGTTCCTTGTCATAGACGTGTTTGGTGGTCTTGAAGTCCTGGAATTGGGGGATGGCGTAATCCAGGGTGATCTCGAGTGTCTTTCCATCATAGGGTCTCGCGATGAAAACGCCGGCCGGGTTCATGTTTCTGAGAATCAGGAAACGGAACTTCGAATCCGCAAGGGGCTTGTCGTCGACAGTCATGAAATTTTCGATGTCTTTCCTATAGAAATTGATGAGTGCCTGGACGTAATCGGAATCCTGGTCGACGGAAAGCACTCTGAAATAGTCCTCCGATGCGAAGATTTGTTTGATATAATAGATGTTGATGAAGACAATGCCCAGGTTCATGATCATGACCGGGAACGACCCGATCTGATACCCGTAGAAGGTGAAGATCGCGGCACCGATCAGATTCACGATACGCAAACGCTTGATTGAACGCATGAGCAGTGACACAAGGATGATGAAACTGGCGAGATAACCAATCCATTCGATAAGATTTTCCATAATATATTGCTCCTTTTTTTGATTTCCGCAAGCATTATATCATAGGGTTCTTGCGATGATAAGATTAAAGGTTATGTTTTTTTGAAAAGATGATAGAATGATAGTAGTGAGACACAGGAGGGCACCCATGTTCAATCGGATGAGATTATATTATTTGAATAAGATTCAACTGAGCGCATTTTTCATTATCCTGCCGATGGTCCCCCTCAGTTACCGTTTCAACATCAATCTTCAAGCCGGAATCCTCTGGCCTGCGGCCGGTTTCACTTTCGCATTGATGTTCAAATACGGGAAGAGTATTTTGTTTGGGATTGCCGCAGGAATTTTCACCGGCTACTTGCTTGCGCTTTTCGCTTTCTACGGTGTTACGGGCCTCCGCCTTTTTTCCCTCGCTTTGACGCTTACAGCCGGGAGTGTCTTTTCCGCATTCATCGGGGTGTCCTTCTTGAGAAGATTCGGGGGCGTGAGCTTTTCCAAAATCGCCGGCCTTCCCTTTTATATTGTCGCCGCGGCATTGAGCGCGGGGTTTTCAGGACTGTTCGGGATTCTCGGTTTCGTCGTCCACGGTGATATCGTCATCGGCGTCTTCTTCCAGGAACTTCAAACCTGGTTTTTAGGCGATCTGTTCGGGATTGTCATTTTCGGTCTTCCCACGATGATGGCGATTTTTTACGACCACTACGTCTTAAGAAGCCGGGCCTTCATTCAAGAGCTCGTCTATTACGCTATTCTAACTTTATTCCTGATGCTTTTCTTCGGTGATTTCTTCACTTTTTTCAGTTACGATGCGCATAAGTTCATCTTCTTTCCCTTCGTACTTTTCACTGCCTTGAAGTTACCTTACCGCAGTTTCAGTCTCTCGGCTGTGTTGTTCCTGTTTTTCATGTCGGTCTTCCCACCTTTCTTGTCCCGGACCTCTTACCGCTTCTTGTTGTTTGATGTGAATCTTTTCCTGACCGTCATGCTTGTTTTCTATCTGTCGCTCAAATACGTCTTCCACCATCATGACCGTGAGCGAAGGACGCTTGCTTTCAAACAATCCCGGCTCAACAAGCTGATGGATTCGATGAGTTCGCTTTTCAGTCTCTCCACGGAGACCTCATCCATCAGCACGATTGAAGGCGACCGGCATGCGAAAAAGGTCTTCAGACTCATTTTCGACATGGTCGATGAGTTCGACTACGGCAGCTGCATGATCAAACGCGGAGACAAGTATCACTATATCGATGCGATTGGTTATGACATCTCCGCCTTGAACCAGGTGAATTTCAAAGCCTCATCCTACATCACCAATCTGAAAAAACCCCTCCATCTGAAACACATGGAGCAACGCATCAAAACGGACCTCGGACCCGATTATGACCGCTACAAGAAAAATTTTCCGACCATCAAAGAAAGCGTCTTCATGAGTGTCAGACTCTCGGAGGATATCGAGTGCGAACTCAGCTTCGATATCGCCAAGGGATCGGGCAAGGAAAAAAGTGTGCACTCTCTCAACTACTTTGAAAGCATCAATACCCTGATCAACAGTTTCTATGAGTCCCACATGATGGCCCTCGAGCATGATGAGCTCAAAGACAGCATGATCCAGGCACTGCTTCGGACGATCGAACTATATGATCCGGATATCTACAGCCACAGCGAGGATGTCGCCACCATCACCAGAGCCCTTGCGAAGGTGTTCGGTTTTGACACCGCGACCACAACCGAACTCTACTGGGCCGGCATCGTCCACGATATCGGCAAAATCGGAATCTCACCCGACATCATCAGAAAAAAAGGCGTCCTCACCGTCTTGGAACACGAAAATATCCAGGCGCACGCCACGCTCGGCGCCGAGCTGCTCAAAAGGGCGGAAAGTCTCATTCCCATCGCTTCCCTTGTCAGGCATCACCATGAACACTACGACGGAAACGGTTATCCCGACCGGCTCAAAGCGGGTGAGAACCGTTTCGAAGCCTACCTTCTCGGCGCCGCCGAAGCGGTTGCGACCATGGCCAGAAAACAGCCCTACGCCCCGCAGCGGACGAAAACGGAAATCATCCGGGAACTGAACAGGGAAAAAAGAAAACAGTTCCATCCCGCCGTGGTCGAGAAGTTGATCGGTTTGATTGATGAGGGCCTGATTGACGACTTCTACCGGTAATCATAAAAAAACACACTTTCAAAGTGTGTTTTTTCATTTTCTCAATCAATGTCGTCAGAACCATAGGTGTGCCTGTCGGACCATTCGAAGTCGCTTTCAGCACCGAAGAAGTAATCGAAGCGGGAGAAAGCCAGGTAGAAAAAAGTCTCGTTCTTATAAAAGCCCAGAACAATCTGCCCGGTCTTTTTGTCCATGTAGGGCGTCAGTTTTTGTCCCTTGTATCGGTAGGTCCTTTGCGCATCCAGGCAATGGAAGCGTTCAGAGTCCTTTGAGATGCTTTGTTTGAAACGCCCGCGTCTGAACAGTTTCTCCGCACGCGCCATGTGTTGTTGCTCATCCATGCCCATCGCCCGCCTTCAGTGCCTGCTCGATGGCCGCTTCCAACCTATCAGGCGTGATCCTGCTGCGGTAGCGTCCAATCAAAACACCGTCTCTGCCGATGAGGAATTTCTCGAAATTCCAGTTAATCTCACTGCCTTGTTCCTCGGGATCGTTGTCGATCAGATAGGCAAAAAGCGGGTGCTTGGCATCACCACGGACCGCCGTCTTGGCAAGCAGCGGAAAGGTGACACCGTAGTTCAGACTGCAAAACGCCGTGATTTTCTCATCGGTAAGAGGTTCTTGTCCCCCGAACTGGTTGCAGGGGACCCCGAGCACGGTGAACCCTTGGTCCTTGTGGCGTTCATAGAGCGACTCGAGTCCGGCGAGTTGCGGGGTGAAGCCGCAGCGGCTCGCGGTGTTGACAATCAACAGGACCTGCCCGCGGTAATCGGACAGGGTCGCTTTTTTTCCTTCGCTTGTCGTGATTGAGATATCGTAAAGCATAAGATCACTTCCTTCAACTGATAAGGCCTTGCGCGATCACCATGAGATAGGTGTAGAGTCTGATGAAAAGAGCGTATAAGACGATGGCGTTCAAAAGGATGCCAAGCAAGGGATTGACGATGTTCAAGATCGTCTTCTGGTGCTGTTCGGGGCGGCGTTCCGAGATATAGAAGCGGACGCCCATGGTGAAATAACTGAGTAGGAAACCGACAGTGAAAAGGGCGGTGACGCCGGCGATGAGACTTCTTAAGGGCGTGTACAACTCGAAGTGATTCGGCAGGATGAACTGAATCACACCGAGAAGAACCAAGACGAGACTCAGCAGAAAATACCGCGTCTGATTCATGATTTCGCGCGTCCCATGATCATGGCAAGCGGCACCATAAGAAAGATTAGAAGGCCTGATCCCCAGTAACCGAGTTGGTACCCCAGCGCGAGATAGGCGGCGGCTGAGAGGATGAGGGATGCGCATGCGAGATACCGCAGTCGCCGGTGGCCGATCTGCAGGAACGAAAAATAAGGAATCAGCAATAAAATCATCCAGGTCGGATGATGAACGCCACTCAAAAACCCTGTGAGAAAAAAGACCGCCGGTGAGAAAAGCGACACCATCACCAAATAGAAAAGTGTTGTCCGCTTGAACGCGTCCCGCGAATTGATGACGGCGGCGGCGGGCACGGTGAGAAAGACGAGCCAGGCCGGATGCCAGCGCTGCCAGGCGAAGCCGGCCCAGAGAAAAAACAGCAAAGAGACAAGAGGTAAAAGCGCCGTGAGGATATGGCGATCGCGGTCGTTGGCCATCTCGATGGCCATCACGAAAAGCGGCACCAGGAAAAAGATGAGCCAAGTCGGATGCCAAACACCCGCCGTGATACCCAAATAGAGATAGGCCGCGAGTGCGAAAAGGGGACTGAGACGGATCAACGGATCGGTGAAAGGAATCCTTTTCTTGCGCTCATAGTCGAGTTCCAGGGATCTGATTATCTTCTGCGGCGCACCGACCATGAGCAGGATTTCATCATCGCTTCGCCCCTCATCGCGCGCTTGTGCGATCAGGTCTTTGTAGTGGGTGTGGATCCGGATTCTCTCTTTTTCTGACATCTTGAATGTCTCGAGCGTTTTTTCAAGCGACTTCAGGAAATAATCGGTCATGGTTTGCCTCCGTTCGGCGGGAATGCAATGCTCATCATAAAAACACCGCGTGCGGTGTTTTTTTATGATGGACTAGCTTCTGACGATATAACCGAGACCGATGGCGCCCGGTCCGGCGTGTGCGCCGACTGCCGGGGTCAGCGGCATGCTGAAAACGGTCTTGATACGGGGATCTTTTTCTTTCAGTGTTTTTTCTATGAGGTCGCGGGTCTTTTCATTGTGCGCATGACAGATGAAGGGTTCGACGTTTTTCAAGTCTTCGGTTTCCTTCAGGTACATGTCGATCACGCGGTTCACGGCCTTGTTGAAGGTCCTGATCTTTTCGACGTTCTCGACCTTTCCTTCCGGTGAGATGTGGAGTAGCGGTTTGATTTTGAGCATGCTGCCGAGGAAGCCCTGGGCGTTCGAGAGTCGTCCGTTTTTGACGAGATAGGCGAGCGTGTCGACGGCGAAATAGATGTGGTTGTTGTCGCGGATCGTTTCGAGTGCGGCGATGATTGTTTCGGGGTCTTTACCGGCTTTCGCCATCTCTAAGGCCTTGAGGGTCATCTTTGCCTGCGGAAAGGCGACGCTTCTTGAATCGAAGACGTGCACGTTGATTCCGGTGACGGCGCTGGCGGCGGTCCGGGCTGTGGAATAGATGCCGCTCATATGCGAGGAGATGGTGACCACGATGATGTCGGTGTAGCCTTCCTTGCGCATGGTCTCGTAGGTTTCGATGATGGCGCCCGTCGCCGGTTGTGAGGTTCTTGGGAAAAGATCGGAATCCGCTTTGAGGCGCTGGTAGAAATCATCCGCCTTGAGTTCGACGTGGTCTAAAAACTCCGCCTCGCCGAGATGGATGGTGGAGCGCAGGATTCTGATGGCTTTGTCGTGGTCGAAGTAATCGAGACACGCATTGGTGTCTGTCACAACACCGGTTTTTCTTGGCATGGTTTGCCTCCTTATGATCGGTTGTCGAAATTACGGGCAAGGATGAACAGAAGATCCGAAAGACGGTTGAGATAGGCACCGCAGTGTGCCAGGTCCTCTCTATCCTTTTCCCTGATGAAACGGGTGAGCGTGCGTTCGGCCCGTCTTGCGAGTGTTCTTGAGTAATCGAAGTATGCGTTTTTGAAGCTGGTCTCGCTACCGGGGAGATGGAATTTGGTCTCAATTTCCTTGTTGAGAAGCAGTTTTTCTTCCTGGGTTTCGATGAACTCGATATCCTGTTCGCCAATCTGGCGCAGGGACTGGTAGCGCGCATCGGCCGCAGGGTTGGTCGCGACAAGTGAGTTGATGGCCTGAAGCGTCTTTTGGATAACCTTGATCTGTTCGTACTGCGTGTGATGGAAGGTCAGGCCCAAAAAGGCACTGAGTTCATCGATGGTGCCGATGGTCACGAACAAGATGTCGTCTTTTGGAAAAGACTCATCCGAGTAGCTTTTTGATTTTCCTTTGTCCCCTTTTTTCGTGGAGATGTGGCGAAAGTCTTTGATACCCATATGATCACGCTCCTTCTTAATTCCAATTATAGCATGTTTGTGTGCATCCATGTCATTTGACTTTGAAAGTCTTCAATCGCATGAAGCTCAGTACAAAGAAAAGCACCGTCCAGAACACGAGGATGGCCGTCAGGCTCAAAGGGGGAAGCGTCGCGCCGAAAAGTTCGATGTCGATGCCGTAGAAAAGGCGGTAACTTTCGGCGGAAGCCGTGGTGGGAAAGACAAGTCCCATCGGTTCAAACATGTAGGTCTGCCTGAAAAGCGCGGATACCTGCATCGGGGGCAGGAGGTTCAGGATGGTCCTTGTCGTCGAACCGAGGGCGCCGATGGGGACATAGATGCCGCCAAGAAAACCAATCAGGGTTCCCACGAGTGTACTCAGGGTTCCGTGGGCGTTGCTTGTCCTTAGATGGCTCACGATGAAGAAAAACAGGCTCGTGAAAAGCAGCGTCGAAAGCAGCATGACAAGAAGCACCCTGATCAGATCGAAAAACGGCAGGCGGTGACCGGCGTTGATATAGATGATCGCCTGGCCGAGGGCGAGGTTGAAAGCGGAGAGGATGAAGGTGATCACCGCGGCGCCGCCCAGGTAGGACAAGACGATCGTGCTGCGTCTTAAGGGTGTGACATAGAAATCATTGATGCTTTTCGTCTCCGTGTCGCGGACCATCATGCCGAGAAAACCGAGGGCGACGGTGACCGTCGAGATCATCAGGATACCGGAAAAGACCCACGAATAGATGAGATAGGTCGCTTCATCGGTGCCGCGGACGCTTTCATCGACACTGCCTTCGTGCATCGTCCCGAGGAAGAGCACGAAAAGGACGAGGACGATGATGATGGAGAGGAAGGAGAAAAAGACCGCCCAGCGGTCGCGCAGATAGTAGCGGATGTGCCTTCTGATGAGATAGCCCATATCATTCACGCAACTTTCTGCCGGTGATGTTCAAAAAGACATCGTCCATGTTGCCTTTGACGATCTCGAAACTCTCGATGGCGGGTTTGTGTCGTTCAATGATGGAAAGTCCTGTAAACGGTGAATCGAGCAGGATGTGGATGGTGCTTTGTATCTTCTGATACTCGGTACCGGCCTTTTGAAGGGCGGTCTCGAGGGTATTGTCTTTCGCGATGAGTTTGAGTTTGTCCTTGGCGTATCTGAGGCGAAGTCTGTCAGCGGAATCCTCGGCCACAATCTCGCCTTTGTCGATGATGACGACGTGGTCGCAGTCGAGCACCTCGTCCATATAGTGGGTGGTGAGCAGGATGGTCATGTCGGTTTTCGCCTTCAGATCCATGATCAGCGACCAGAGATTTTCCCGGCTCGTGGGGTCGAGACCGGTCGTTGGTTCATCGAGCATGAGGATGGCGGGTTCGTTCAGCAGCGCCCGGGCCACATCGACACGGCGTTTCTGTCCGCCCGACAGGGTATTGAAACGCTGACTCAAATACGGCGCGATATCGAGCATCTTTGATACGGTCTCGATTCTTTCTTCGAGAACATGCTTATTGAGTCCGTAAAGACCGCCGCGCGCGATGAGGTTTTCGTTTACGGTGAGGGCGCCGTCCATGGTCGAATACTGAAAGACCACGCCGATATTGTTTCTGATCGCGGCATCGTCGCGGTCCAGTTGGGCATTGTCGATTGTGATGGTGCCACCATCTTTTTGTTTGAGTGTGGAGAGAATCTCGATGGCGGTGGTCTTACCGGCGCCATTGGGTCCAAGAAGTGCGAAAAAAGCGCCTTTTTTGATGGTGAAGGAGATATCGTTCAGGGCGCGGACGGTCTCGTAGTCCTTGCGCAGGTTCTCAACTTTGATCATGGTTGCCTCCGTGGATAATCAAATGATGGGGGTGAAGATGCTCATGATGCCTTCTAGGAATTTTGTGAAAAACGACCGTGATTCGTTCCATTCTTTCTCATCGATTGCGGTCGATTCTTGTTTGTCCGCTTCGAAGTCCGCAAGCAGGGTCGAAACGGCGGGGCCGGTCATCAGGGCGGTGATCTCGAAATCGATGACGGCGCTGCGGTTGTCGAGGTTGTAGCTACCTACCGAAGCCACGGTGTCGTCGATGATGAGGAGTTTGGCGTGACAGAATCCCTTCTCGTATTGATAGATGTGGACATCGTCGGACAGAAGTGTTGTGATGTAGGCCTTGGTCACCTTGTAGACGATGTATTTGTCGGGGATGCCGGGGACGATGATCTCCACGCGCACGCCGGATTGGGCGGCGACTTTGAGGGCGGTCAGGGTTTCTTGGTCCATTGCCAGATAGGGTGTCATGATCTTGACCGAGTGTTTCGCGGTCATGATCATCTTCAAATAGAGATTGCGGATGAGCGCGTTTTTCGAATCGGGGCCGGACTGGACGATCTGCGCAAGGCCCTCGCTGCGGACAGTGGTTTGCGGGTAATAGCGGGTTTCGTCGATGAAGCGGTTGGTGTTGTAGTAGTAGTCTTTAAAAAAGAGGGCGGTCAGTGAGCGGACGGCTGCGCCCTCCAGTTTGATCTGGGTGTCGCGGAAATAATAGTCGTTTTCGATGGTGTTGTCGTATTCATCGGCGATGTTCATACCGCCCGTAAAACCGGTGTGGCCGTCGATGACGACGATTTTGCGGTGGTTTCTGTAGTTGATGCGGGTGTTGAAAAGCGGGAAGTAGATCTTATCGTTAATGACGAGGTCGATGTTGCTCTTTTTGATCTTACGGATGAAACGCCAACTGGTGCGGGCGCTTCCGAGCGCATCGATAATGATTTTCACCTCGACACCCTCTTGTGCTTTTCTGATGAGGCTCTCAACGATTTTCCTGCCCGTAGTATCACTTCTCAAAATGAAGAATTCGAACAGGATGAAATCCTTCGCTGCGTCAATCGATTTGATGAGTTCCGGATAGAAAGCCTCACCGTTTTTGAGAATGTCGATTCTGGTGTTGTCGATGAACGGCTGGTGGTGGGACATACGGTGCGCGGCGGTGAAAAACTGGGTATAGGTCGGATCGGTGCTACCTTCTGGTATCCGGAGCGTCTGCGGGCTTTCTTCCCTTGTGATGTAGTTGCCTTGCTTCATGAGCGGACGTCTGCGGTAACGATAGCTTTGCCTGAAGTTTCTGCCGAATGTCATGAAAAGGGTGATGCCCAGGACGGGTTCGAAGGTGAGGATCAAAAGCCAGGGGAGTTTCTGATGGGGGTTTTCGCTTCGCAGGGTGATCGAGAACCAGATGAGAATGAAGATGACGACAAAAAGGGACCGGACAAAAATACCGGTCGCCGAAGTCAGATCGAAAAAATCCCATACCTGGTTGAATAGGAACTCAAGTAGGAATCGCCCCGCGATGGCCATCGCGATGACGAGCACAACCAGGAGGTTTTTGCGCAGGTTCTTCTCCATAACACCGTATCCTTAATATGTTTGTGGCTTGATCAAGCGATGTTTTCAGCGGGTTCCTTACCCTTGATGATCGGTTCGATTCTCGTGACAGCTTTGTTGTCGAGAAGGTTGAGGATATCCTTTTCGCATTGGCTGAGCAGTGCTGTCGTGTTTTTGCGGTGGAACGCTTTTTCTTTCTCGAGTTGGTTGAGTTTGTTTTGTTTTTCGTCTTCAAAAGCGGTGTCGAGGCGTTCGGTCTCTTTGAGATAGGCCGTCTCGTTCTCGTCTTTTTTCTTGAAGAGGGCCTCTTTTTTCGCCGTCTGGTTCTGTTTGATGGTCTGCAGGGTTTCTTCGAGTTTCTTGTTCAGTTTCTGTTTGTAGAGGGTGAGGTGTTTTTGTTCTTCCTTGTAGGTGTTTTCGAGTTGTTCCCGTTTTTCCTCAGCGGTCTGGTTGATGTCTTTGAGAGCTTCTTCAAGTGCGTTCTCGGCCGCTTTTTTCTCGGATTCGGTCTTGGCTCTTTTTGTCTCGAGACTGTTTTCCAGTCTTTTGAGCTGGTCTTCAAGGGCAGTGTTGTTTTGGGTTCTTCTCTCTTCAAGGGCCTGAACACGGGCGGCCTTGTAGGCTTTGGCGGTATCCAGGGTATTGTTGTTGCGGCTGCGCTGGAAGGTATGGAACAAGTCGGTGCGGTGTTTGATCTCGTAGTGGCGTTCGGTGAACAGTTCGAGTTCCTCTTTGGCCTGCTCCTTGGCTTCTTCGATGGCCATCTCCATTTGATCGCTGTAGTGATAGAGGAGGGTTTCGGCTTCTTCAATGGATTGGACCTTGTTTAGCCCAATCGCTTCGAGCATGTTTTCATGGACGGCGCGTTTCTCCTGAAGCTTTCTTTTGGTACAACTCAGATTCTCATCATGGGCGGCCTGTTTGGCCTCCATTTCCTTTTTGAGCTGTTTGATGGCCTTCTTGTCCTTTTTGGGATCGAGGGCGTCGATTCTTTCCAGGATGGCGTTTCGATCTTCAGCCTGTTTTTTGACGAGCGTATCGATGATTTCCTTGTGGTCTTCTTTCAATTGACGGTAGGGGCGCTCATAGATCGCTTTTTCTTTTTCGTGGATATCCTCGATTTGCGCAAGGATGACCTTATGGTCGGCTTTCGCGGCTTTGAGCATCCGGTCGTACTCATCGAGTTTGTGTTTGAGACGGTTTTCGATTTCAGCTTTCACGGCGCCCTTGCGGGTGGCGTAGTTTTCGTTTCTCAAGGCGGCGTAGTTCTCCGCGTATTTGAGGTAGTGGCCCATGAGCATGCGCTCATGATCGTAGTCGCGGTCGGCATAGCGAAGCCGCTTCTCGATATCGAGCAGGTCGCGGTCGTCTTCATAGAAGTAATCGGTTTTCTTCTTTTTGTTTTCCAAAGTGAAAAGCGCGAATGCCTGGGTGGCTTCGGCGAGGGCGGTATCGGCCTTGTTTTTTTCGTGGGCGATGTTTCTCGATCTTTCCAGTTCGTTGTTGGCCGTATCACGGTTCAGCTTGGCATCGGTGGCCATCATGTCACGATCCGGTTTCGAGATGGTTTTGTCGTGTTCGTGGCGGGTCTTCTTCTCTTCAAGGGTCTCATCGAAATTGACGTTTTGGATCTCGTGATCCGCTTCGATGGCCTGTCTGTCCCTACGATAACCCGCGAGCGCCTGGTTATACTGGGTGTTGGCCGCTTCGATTTTTATCATGGCCTCGGTCTTGATGGTCTCGATTCTATCCAAAAGCTCGCGGATTTTGTCGAGACCGGCGTGCTTGAGCTCTCTGAAACGGTCCTCGTAATCCTTTATGAAGGCTTCGCGGCGTGAAAGTTCGGGCTCGAGGATATCTTGTTGTTCCTGCTGTTTTTCCCGCAGCGTCTCCTGTTTTTCCTTTTTGAGCTGTTTGATTTTCTTGTCGTGGGTGGAAGCGTCCGACTTGTTGCCGACTTTTTCCGCTTCCCGCTTATAGTTTTGATACTTGGTCAGTTCATTGTCGAATTCTTTTTCAATACGCTTGAGTTCTTTTTTCTGTTCGTCTTCCAGAGCGGCGATTTCCTTGTCGATCGGCGTTTTTTCTTTCTTATAGGCGTTCTGGAGCTTGGCGAGTTCTTTTTTAAAGGACGCGAAATACGTCGTTTTTTCTTCTTCGACCGTGTTGATATCCTTATCTTTCTCGTTTTCGATGGTTTTGTGTTCTTCGTTGAAAGCGGACTGGGCTTTTTTTTCGGCGGCGTCGTTTTTCTCGAGCAATTTGTGGGTCGAGGCGAGCAGTTCTTCCATGTGGTGGCTGTGTTCCTGCGTCGCCTTTTCAATGCCCCTGTCGGCCTCATCTTGGATTTTGAGCATCGCTTCTGTGGCTTTTTTCATCTCGTGGTCGTAGGTCGCGTTCGTTTTTTCAAGCTTCAACTCATTGAGCGAAAGTTTGTTTTCCAGCGATTCTTTGATCTCAGAGAGTCTTTGTTCATGGTTCTTTTCCTGGTTTTTCCGTTCGCTTTCAAGGTTTCTCAGTTGAGCGTTATAATTTTCTTTGAGTCTGTTTTTCAAGTTGTCGAAGTGCGTGTCATTACGTTTGATGTTTTTTTCGTGCATGGAAAGACTGCGATCGATCGACTGATCAATCGCTTCCGCGTTTTTTGAAAACAACCGGTCCTTCTTCTGAAGGTCATCTTCTGTTTTCATTTCCTTTTTGACGACTGCGCCATATTTTTTATCGAGCAGTCCTTTCAACTTATCATTCTCATTAGCCATAGTTAATTCCCCCTTATGCTTATTTTAGCATTTTTTTAAAAAAAATCTTTATTTTTGCAAAAAATCCCCATAAAAAGATAAGAGAAGCGGCATCGACGATGCCGCTTCTAGGTGTATTTGATGATTTTGTCGATGAACCGCATGCCGCCGCCGACTTGTACTTTGTCGATGGCGCCGTTTTTCCTGGTGAGGATGACCTTGATGCGGGAGGGCTTGTTCATGAGGTCGCCTTGTTCGAAGTGATAGGTGTCCTTCTTGATTCCAAGAACCGCATCCAGGTAGCAGGCGAGGGCGCCCGAAGCGGTTCCCGTTGCGCTTTCCTCGGTGATTCCAAGGACGGGCAGGAAGTTTCTGCCGTGAGTGTCCGAGGTCTCCTCGAAGGTTTCCCTCGTGAACAGATAAAGTCCGCTCGTTCCATGCTTCTCACATAATCTCTGCATGGAAAGGGGGTCTAAATTGAGGTGTCTCAAGTCTTCGATGGTCCGGATTTCGGCGAATATCTCGAAAACCCCGGTGGAGACGATTTTGACAGGGGCGTCGGTGAAGACACTTTTTTTCATGTTCAAAGCGTCGGCGATTTCGTTTTTGGATGGGCCTTCCTTGATGATGGGATCGGAAAGCTGCATCAACACCGTGTCTTTGTCAATGGTGATGCTGAGTCTGTCTTCGCTGGTCTCGATGGTGTGTTCGCCGGGTTTGATTTTTTCGAGGTTGCGCATCAGGTTGAATGCCGCGATGGTCGCATGACCGCAAAGGGGTACCTCGGTGATCGGAGAGAAATAACGGAGTTTGTAATCCGCTTTTTGCGATGGGAAAACAAAGGCGGTTTCAGAAAACCCGACGTGTTTGGCGATTTTTTGCATGGCTTCATCGGAGAGATCGTCGGTGTCCAAAACGACACCGGCTTCGTTGCCGCCTTTGTTCATTTTCGGAAAGGCGCTCGCACGATAGATGATTTTGTCCATGGTATACACCCCTTCTTATTTATGTCAGTATACATGATTTTGAACGTTCGCGCAATATTTTCTGTTTTGTGGGGTCTGATGAGAAATCCTGTTTCCTGCACGCAAGCGGTGTGCTATAATTGTTTAAGGAGGTGCGCGATGAGACGAATGTGGATGAAATTCGAATTCAAAGCTGTCGCTACCGGCTTTTTGATTGCGGTGATTACTTTTTTCGGCGCGCTTTACACTTCGACCGAACTGCTTGCCTCGGCGTTCGTTCCGTTCTACGGCCTCGCTTTCTTTTTCGCGATCGTCTTCGGGCGCAGAATCTATCTTGCGCTTTTTCTTGGTTTTGTCGCGGGGATGATCGGAATCACGATGTTATGGCTGGCAAGGCCTGTGAGTGTCGCTTTGGGTGTCTCTATCTTCATGGGAGCGGCCCTTATGTTGACCATCCACGGTGGGGCGCTCGTTTTCAATCGATTCGGTTTTTTCACCCTGATGCGTAGAAACTCCTTGAGGTCCCTTGTCTATATCACGTTGCTGGCGGTGGTGATGGGTGTTTTCGCGGCTTTTGTCCATACGGTCCTTGTGTTTTTGTTCATCAGTACGAGTGCTTGTTATAGTCGCTGTTTCCTGATCAACTGGTTCGGGTATGCCACGAATATCGCGATACTCACGCCGCTTTTGCTTCTTTCTCATTACCGAAGGGAACCCTATCTGTTTTTGACAAGGGAATTACGCATCTATGTCTATACGCTTTTTCTCGTGCTTTTCTTCGTTTTTTCCGCATTGGTCATCTCGGGACAAGGCGGGCTCACATTCGAGCGGCATCTTTATTTCTCGCTTTTGTTCATGATTGTCAGTGCGATTTTCTTCCCCTGGATACTCTTGACGCTGCATGTTTTCGTGCTGATGCTGGTTTATCTCATCTTCCATTTCGACCCCGGTTGGGCGACGGATGTGTTTCTTAGCGAGACCGCTTATTTCATGACTTCGCTTTATACGTTTTATCTGATCAGTTACATGCTCAAGCGTCACATCGATTTCAGACGCAATCAGAATATCGAAATCGACCGGGTCAACGAAACATTCGACCGCACCCTTGATTACACCAACAATTTTCTAAGGCTTTCTGAGGATATCGTGTCGAGCCGCTTTGATTATTCGGGTTACGTACGGGAGACCTACCGTGTGGCCTCGAAAATGTTCGAAGGGGCGGATGCGTCCTTTTGTTATTACGATCATCTAGGGAAGCTGATACCGCTTTTAGCCACTAATTACCCAGTGAATGGCATTCCTTATTTCCATGAACTTCACGACCCCTTGCTTTTCAGAAAAAAAGGGGTTATCAGAATCACCAGCATCAAGACACGACTCGATAACCTCTATGGTAGTGAAACCGTCTCGAAAAGGCATCCGGAACTGAGGCATGCCGCGCGCATCTATCTTGTCGTCAAGTTCAATCCGGAGCGTTACTGTGTGATCGGTTTTGATTTTCTCGATGCCGACAAGATTCTCGGTGCTTCTTTCCTCACCGAGATGGAACGTTTCGTGCAACTGTTCAACAAATTATTCTTAAGACAGTTCCTGAGCAAGCAGTATCTCTCGATGAAAGATGACATCATCCACACCTTCGTCAGAACGCTCGACTTGTACGACCACTATACGAAGGGCCACAGCGAAGAGGTCGCCGGGCTTTGTCATAAACTCGCTTTGGAGATGGGCATCGACGATAAACTGGCCGATGAGATCTATTGGGCGGGATTGATGCACGATATCGGCAAGCTCGGTATCGACTTCGACATTCTGAACAAGACCGACAAGCTGACCGATGAGGAATACGCACACATCAAGGAACACGTCAGTTTCAGCCACTCCATCCTGATGCGGGCCAAGGGACTTGAAACCGTGGCGACGATGGTCAAAGACCACCATGAGAAATGGGACGGCACCGGCTATCCCGCCGGTTTGAAGGGTGAGAGTATCTCCATCGGCGGACAGATCATTGCGGTGGCGGACGCGGTCGCGACAATGAACAGCGACCGGCCTTACCGCAAGAGAAGCTCGCCAAAAGCGATCATCGCAGAGATTGAACGCTGCCGGGGCTCGCAGTTCGCACCCGCGGTCGCCGATGCGCTCATCCGACTGCTTAAGAATGACGAAGCGTTTCTCTCAACCACATAAGAAAAGGGGTCCACTTTATTGTGATGGACCCCTTTTTCATGTTTAGTCGTCGATTTTCCCGGTGTAGAGATTCAAAACCCGGTAGAAGATGACTGCGGTCAGATAGAAGAAGAACACGAGCATAAACGGGATGGCGTAATAGTTGTACAAATAAGTGATCAAGACGGCGGTGAGCAAGGTGAGTAAAACCCCTACAGCGCTCAAGGCATGAATGTTTCCGATCAAAAACGTCGTCTTCAGCATCCGAAAGAAATTCTTGTGTCTGAAGAGGGCCTGGATGGGGAAGCTGAACATGGTGATGATATAGAGTTCGAAACCCAGAAAATAGATGAACACGTAGGCGATGGTCGTATCGGCGTGCTGGAACCATAGAAAGAGCAGTGTGAATGAAAGACCCGAGAACAGCACCATGATGATGCTGTGGGGGAGGGTCGTTTTCATGCTTTGGATGAAGCTGTGTAACAGTCTGTCCGGGGTCTTGTCGTTTCTGAAAAGATGAAAGAGGATCTTGTAGACCGCCCCGGCGGCAGCGCCGGTCAGAACACCCAGGCTCAAGACGGTGAACAACACCCAAAGCAAAGACAGTTTCGCGGCTAGGAAAAGCCGGCTTGCGAGCCGGTTCTCATGGGCGTTTTCCATCAAAGATCATCCTTCTCATAGACCATCTCGCCGCGGATGAAAGTCTTGGTCACCCGTGTTTCTTTCAGACTGTCTGGATTGTTCTCATCGAAGCCCTCGCAGATGATGAAATCGGCGCGGTAGTGCTTGCGGATTTTGCCGGTTTCCCTCTCCTCATAGGAGAAATAGGCGGGCGTTTCCGTGTAGGCCTTGATCGCGGGTCGCATGTCCATGGCCTCTTCGATCAGAAACGGGGGCGCATCCGGATGTTTCAGGGACTTTCTCGTGGTCGCGGCATAGAGATTCAAAAAAGGATTGGCATCCTCGATCGGCGCGTCGGTGCTGATAGTGGTCACGACGCCTTCTGCGACCATGGTATTGAACAGGTAGGTCTCGACCGACCTGTCGCCGAGTCGGTCTTTGATAATCGGGATATCCGAGTTCAAAAAGACGGGCTGGGTCTGGGCGCCAAGACCGGCCGCTTTCATGCGGGCAATCTGTTCCCGGTCGGCGAGCTGAGCGTGGATGATGGAGTCCCTGTGTTTACTTCCGTCCGCATCAAGGGCTTCCTTCATTTCGATGATTTCCTCGATGATGCCGTCACCGATACCGTGGATGGCGAAATCCATATCTTTCTCCCGGGCTTTCTTGATGAGCGCGGTCAGTTTTTCTTTCGTGAAAATCTTGATGCCTTGTGTGGTTTCATCATCGCTGTAAGGCTCTCTCAGGTAAGCGCTTCTGGCGCCTAGGGATCCGTCGGCGAGCAGTTTGAGCGGGCCCATCTTCAGGTTGTTGGTCTTTTTGTGGGCGTAACCCTTTGAAAAAAAGTCATCGAGTAGGTCGAGACTCGGCAAGTTGACTTGTTCTAAGACATTGAGTTTCAAGGAACCGTCTTCCGCCATGCTTTCCATGGCGCGCATGACTGTCTCGTAGGGTGTGCTCTTACTGGTGGAAAAATCATCGCTGCCGACTGCGGTCACGCCGACGGAGAGGAGATAGTCCTGGGATCTTTTGATGTGGTCTTTGATTGATTGTTCGCTCTCCTCGGGCAGGGTCTCAAGAATGTATTTCATGGCGTCTTCCTTGAAGACTCCTTTGTCCAAGTCGTAATTGTCCGCATCATACGCGATGTCGCCGGCTTTTTCGCGGGCGGCGTCGATGGCGGCTTGGTTGGCGGTGATCATGTGGCCGCAGATGCGGTAGATCACAACCGGCTTATCCTTGCTGATGCGGTCAAGGTCCTTTTTTTCGAGCATCCTTTTTTCTTTGACCTGTTCCTCGTGGAAACCGCGGCCGACAAGCGGGGATGCGTCTTGTTTCGCACCGGCATCGATCATCGCTGCGATTGAGACATACTTTGAAACATCAAACATCGAAAGCATCCACCCGAGTCCGAAAAGATGCATGTGAGAATCATGAAAGCCGGGCAGGACGGTCTGATCGTGAAGGTCGACGATCTTGTCGATCGATTGTCTGAGGATGTGGTCTTTCCTGCCGACGTTGGTAAAATAGCCGTTCTCGACGATGAAGGCGTTGTTCTTGGAACCATGGACATAACCATTGATGTATGCGATTTTCATGTCATCACCTCGAAAATCATTATAGCACAAAAGAAAGGGCATTGTTTCTAAAAAGCGTCGATTTGAGGACACCTAACCTTCCATGAGCGTTGATTCACGCCTTACGGTCAGTCTTATCTTCAAATGAAAAACCCGAAAGTCATCAGGGCAGGCCGTGCTGCACGGTGAATGACTTTCAGGGTTTTCGGGTTGTTTCTATTTGGCCGCATCGACCATGAGGCGGACCATGAGGTCACTCATCTCATTGGGGTCATCGATGGGGTAGCCTTCGATGAGCAAGGCTTGATGATAGAGAAGATTCGCGTAGTCATTGATTTTTTTCGCATTCTTTTCGTGGACGGTGGCAAGTGCCTTGAAGAGTTCGTGGTCGGGATTGATTTCCAGAATTTTCTCGGCCTTGAGTCCTGCGGACTGGGGCATCTGGCGCAGGACCTTTTCCATCTCCAGGCTGATGCCTTCGCCACTGACGAGGCAGACGGGTGATTCTTTGAGACGTGAGGTGAGTCTGACGTCCTTGACCTTGTCGTCGAGGGCTTTACGGATGGCCTTGAGGAGTTTGGCGTTTTCCTTTTCCCTTTCCTTCAGGGCTTCTTTCTCCTCTTCGCCGACGAGGTCGCTTTCGCCTTGTTTGATGGATTTGAAAGGTTTTTCCTCATAGGCGTTGAGCATCTGCACCATGAACTCATCGACATCGTCGGTGAGCAGCAGGACTTCGAAATCCTTCTCTTTCACGTTGTCCATCTGAGGCATCTTCATGATCTGGGCCTTGCTTTTACCGGTCGCATAGTAGATGTTTTTCTGTTCTTCTTTCATGCGCTCGGTGTATTCTTTCAGTGTGATGTAATCGTCGCTTTTCGAGGTTTTGAACATCAGCAGGTCCTGGAGTTTCTCCTTGTCGGCGCCGAAGTTGTCATAGACGCCGTATTTGAGGTTGCTGCCGTAGGCTTCGAAGAACTCAACGTATTTCTCGCGGTTGTTCTTGAGCATCTTTTCCAGTTCGCCGCGGACTTTCTTATCGAGATGCTGGGCGATTTTCCTCAGTTGCCTGTTGTGCTGCAGCATTTCTCTGGAGATGTTCAAGGAAAGGTCGCTCGAATCGACGAGGCCTTTGAGGAACCGGAAGTAATCGGGGACGAGGGCCTTGTTCTTGTCTTGGATGAAGACGCCCTTGGAATAAAGCTGCAGGCCTTTTTCGTAGTTTTCGGTGTAGAAGTCGTGGGGTGGTCTTTTGGGGATGAATAAAAGCGCGGTGTAGGTGATCAGACCCTCGACGGTGGTGTGGATGACGTGAAGCGGATCATCGAAATCGCCGAACTGGCGCTTGTAGAATTCATTGAGCGCGTCATCGGTCAGTTCGTTTTTCGGTTTCTTCCAGATGGGAATCATCGAGTTGATGGTTTCAAGTTCTTTGTAGGTCTCGGTTTCGTCCTTGCCCTCTTCTTTTTCCCTGGTCTTGGTGACCATCATCCGGATGGGATGGCGGACATAGTCGCTGTATTTCTTGACGAGGTCCTTGATGGTCGATTCTTTTAGGTATTCGCTGTAGTATTCCTCGTTTTCCTCGTCGTCTTCGCGCAAAACGAGGGTGATGGTCGTCCCGATGTCGGGCTTGTCGATTTCTTCGATGCTGTAGGTGTCCTTGCCTTCGCTTTGCCACAGATAGCCTTTGTCGCTGAAAGGGGACTTTGTTTTGACGAAGACGCGCTTGGCGACCATGAAGGCGCTGTAGAAGCCCACGCCGAACTGGCCGATGATGTCGACATCCTCTTTCTTGAGTTTTTCCAGAAACTTCTTGGAGCCGCTTTCGGCGATGGTGCCGAGTTGGCTGATGAGTTCGGCTTCGGTCATGCCGATGCCGTTGTCCTTGATGGACAGGGTGCGGTTTTCCTCATCGGTGTCGATGAAGATCTCATGTTGCTCGCTCGCGGGGACGTTCTCATCGGTCAAAGCGAGGTGGTGTCTTTTGTCGATCGCATCGCTCGCATTCGAAATCAGCTCCCTCAAGAAGATCTCCTTGTGGGTGTAGATGGCGTTGATCATCAGATCAAGCAATTGTTTGGATTCAGTTTGGAATTCTTTTGTTTTTGCCATGTTTTTCCCTCCATTTCCAACTATGATTTTATGGGTTTTGCGTGTTTTTGTCAAGCGGTTCACAAACTCTTGGACACTATGAAAAAAGACGCCTTCAAAGACGTCTTTCCCCTTCCTTAACCCGCATCATTTCGAATACTTCGCGGTATTATATTGGACGCGGCGGATATGGTCGTTCATTCTGCCGCGGTCAACATGCTTCATGATGTCTTTCTCGAGTGTTTTGAGGGTGTGCGCGTCATAGATGGGCGCACCGTTTTGGACCCTATCGACAAGCGCTTCGACAGACATGATCTCGGAGATGTTGGTATCGATTTCGGTCTTTTTCGAGAAGATGACGATGTTGTGGTAAAGGGCGTCCACAAGTTTGTTGAGATCGTCGATGTGGCCTTTGTTTTGCAGGACGGGGTTCAAGAAATCGTAGGTTTTCTTCCTTGTCCCCTGATCATAGCCCACGGTCCAGTACTTCTCTTCGTTCCTTCCATAGACGTAGCCCGCGTAATCCTTGAGTTCGACCACATAGATTCCCGAGGTGGCAAATAACAGGATATCGATCTCCGCATATTCGTTGATGGCGTCTTTTCGTCTGATGACGGTCCCGATACGCATGGCGACACCGGGTAGCATTTCCTCAAGCCGCCTTGAGACCGTATACTCATAGGATGCGCCCCGTTGTTTCAAAAAGCGTTTATAAGGGATATTCAACTGATCATAATAGGCGGAAAGATAATAGGTCTTCCTTTCTCTCAAGTATTTTCTTGTGCGCAAGAAGACCTTGACACTCGCCGTGATGACGGCGAGAAAGACGATGAGCAAAGCGGTGATGTTTCCCGCATCCAACGCATGCGGTGCGGTAAAAAGCAATGCGAAGCTTCTGATGATAAAGGTGATCAGATAGATGGCCAAAGCGATGAGACTCAATATCAAGATCAGCATCAGGCGCTCTTTTTCCCTGACGCGGCGGCGGTGTGTTTTTCTGATTCTTCTTCGTGCGGTCGGCATGGCAACACGTCCTTTCAAGAACACTTATACCACTGTTTCAAGACTGAAAGAAGCGATTTTGATGTTTTGTCAACAAACTTGACACTTTGGCCACAAAAAAAGCGCTTAGCGCTTATTTTTTGTCTGTTAGTTCGTATGCATTCTTGAAGTCGCAGGCTTTCTCGTAGAGCATGTGACTGTAGGCGGGGATGGAAAGGAACATGAGCAGGAAGGCAAAGACGAGCATCCGGTTTTCAATGAGTCCGTCGCCATGGATGACCGGTGCGAGATAGGTGGCCAGAATAAAATAGTGTACGTAGCTCAGGATTTTGACGATAAGGAACCGGTAGGTATTCATGCGGAGGTTCAGTTGTGCTTCCTCGTAGTGTTTTTTGAAGTCGGTGCTCAAAAGGAGCGTGATGAAAATGCCTGTGAGAAGGACGAATGTGACTATAAAAAGCGAAGCGAGAAATGTCTCTTCGCCGGCAGAGAGGTCCGAAGACGGGGTGCTCAGAAGAATGCCGTAGAGCAGGAAAAGCGCAAGCATCAGCATGCTCATGTTGAAGATGAGTTTCATCTTGAACTGCAACCGGGCCTTTTGTTTCGCGGGATGCGTATAGGTGACCTCCTTGTGACTGGCAAGGATGATGGCCTGTCTGTCTTCATCATGGATGAAGAAATGATAGGCGTGATAAAGTCCGTAGATTGCGAGCACGGTGAGGCCACCGGCGGCGAGGCTGATGTCAGCGGTGACGACATAAAGCGTCATCAGGATGATCAGGGTGAAAAGGAGGCCATAGGAAAAAAGCGTGCGCGGCGGGCGGTAGGGTTGTTTGAGCGGATGTGCGTAGGTCCTTGTGGTCTGAACAGGCGTTTTTCCGTTCAGGATATCTTCGACGGTGGTCCGGTAGGTTTCGGCCAGTCTCGGGATATGGTCGTTGGGTAGTTTGCGGGTGCCTCTTTCATATTTGGAAAGGGTCGAGACATCGATGTTGAGTTCCATCGCGACGTCTTTTTGGGTCAGGTTGTTTTGTTTTCTCAAAACCTTGATTCTTCTTGCGATGGCTCTATCCGCCATGGTGATCCCCCCTCTTTGGTCGTCATATCCATTGTAGCACGGGATGACATGAAAAAGATACCCCATATAAAAGTCCCCGGTTTTCAACCCGGGGACTTCCGGTTATTTCTTGAGCTTCGCGATGACGGCGTCATAGTCGGGATGGTCGCTGCCTTCGCCGACGCGTTCGACGTAGGTGATGGTTCGGTCGGCATCGAGGATGAAGACCGTTCTCGCCTGCAGGCGGAACTCTTCCATCAGGGTTCCATACTTCTGCGCGAAGTCCAAATCCTTGTGGTCCGAGAGGATGTGGATGTCTTCCATCCCCTCCTCTTTTTCACACCAGCGTTTTTGGGCGAAGGGCAGGTCGTTGGAGATGGTGATGACTGCGACATCCTCCATGGCCTCGAGGGCCTGGTTGAATTTCAGTGTCTGATAGCTGCAGACGCTGGTATCGATGGAGGGAACGGCGCTGATGACGATGGTTTCCTCATCGAAATCATCGAGTGTCTTCACACTCATGTCCGGGGCGATGGCTCTGAAGTTTTCGGCCTTGTCGCCGACTTTTTTCTGTTTGCCTTTCAGGGTGACGGGGGTGCCTCCGAATGTGAATCCCATGGTATCTCTCCTTTGGTTTTTTCGATTTTTACCTTATGGCGTGTGTTGGCGATGTTTCTTGATCAGGTCCTGTTTGACGGTCCACAGTTTCTCGCTCAAATCAACATAATACTTGTGGGGATAATCGAAGCGCTTGACTTCGGGCCACATGGTGGAAAGCTCATGCAAGCTTCTTTTGCGGATGGTTTCGATGTCGGGTAGGTCATAGACGAGCTTGCCGGCTTTGAAGATCGGCACGAGCAGTTCTTTGACATGGTAGTCGGTGAAGGTCTGTGTTTTCCAGGTGTGTGTCGGGTCGAAAATCGTGAGAGGTTCGCTTTCGTCGATGGTCTCATCATGGACGGTAATCAAGTCCGCATGCGCGTGACCGGTTTTCTTGTCGTAGATGCGGTAGAGTTTCTTGAAGTGGGGGGTGGTGATTTTTTCGGGGTTGTCGCTCAGTTTGATTTTCGGGGTGATGGTGCCGTTTTTCTCGATGGCGGTCAGTTTGTAGACGCCGCCGAGGACCGGGTCGCTTTTCGAGGTGATGAGCCGCTCGCCGACACCGAAGACATCGATCGGTGCCCCTTGGTCGATGAGGGCTCTTATCAAATACTCGTCGAGCTGGTTCGAAGCGACAATCTTGCATTTTTCGAGGCCCGCCTCGTCGAGCATCCGTCTTGTCTCACGGGCGAGATAGGCGAGGTCGCCCGAATCGATCCTAACGGCGTAGAAGTCGACGCCTTTTGGAATGAGAACTTCCTTGATGACTTTGATGGCGTTTGGAACGCCGCTTCTTAAGGTATCATAGGTGTCGATCAGGAAAACGGAGGACGCAGGATAAAGTTCGGCGTATTGTCTGAAGGCTTCTTCTTCGTTTTCGAACATCTGGACCCAGGAATGGGCCATGGTGCCGGCGGCCGGAATATTGTACAGTCTGTCAGACAAGGTGTTCGAGGTCTTGTCCGCGCCGCCGATGTAAGCGGCGCGGGCGCCGAGGTTCGCGCTTGAGACACCATGGGCCCGTCTCGCGCCCATTTCGATGACGGTCCGTTTGCCGGCGGCGTGTTTGATGCGCGACGCTTTGGTCGCGATCAATGACTGATGATTGACCGCAAGCAACAGGAATGTCTCGAGAAGCTGCGCTTCGACGACGTTGCCCCTGACGGTGATGATGGGTTCGTTCGCGAAAATGACGGTGCCTTCCTCGACCGCGTAGAGGTCGCCCGAGAATTTGAAATCGCTCAGGAAGTTTAAAAACTCGTCGCTGAAAATCCCCCGGCTTTCGAGATAGGCGATATCCTCGTCTGTGAATCTCAGATTTTTGACGTATTCAACCACGGATTCGAGACCGGCCATGATCGCATAACCGCCCTGGTTTGGAATCTTGCGGAAATAGAGGTCGAAATAGACGATGTGGTCCTTATAAGAACTTTCGAAGTAGCCGTTGGCCATGGTGAACTCATAGAAGTCTATGAGCATGCTTTCGTTCATGGGTTTCATCATGTGGGTTTATCTCCTATTTTTTATTTCGATGTGCATTGCTTCTAAGACATCCAGTGATTTTTCATGCAGTGTTTCATCGAAGCTCTTTGTGGCCGTGGCGTCGACGATGATTCTGGAACGGGGTTTCGCCGCTTTGACGATGACGGCGTTTGAGGCCACGCAGATATTGGAGACAAGACCGCAGAGTTCGATTTCATCGTAGTCCTCATCCGCAAGGAAATTCCCGAGTTCCAAAGAAGGAAACGTCTCCTTCTTGAAATGGGGGTCCTTCTCTTCCTTCATGGCTTCGATATCCTCATAAAGCGCATGGCCCCAGGTACCCTCGATGCAGTGCTGGACCGGAAGGTGTTCGCCTTCGGTGGTCTTTAGATAGTCTTTCTTGTGGGTGTCCTGGGTGAAGATGATGGTCTGCCCCGCCGCCCGGTAATCCTTGATTTTTTCCTTGATCGGGGCGATGACTTCGGACGCATCGTCAAAACCGAGCGCACCTGTGATGAAATCATTTTGCATGTCCACAACAATCAAGCATCGTTTCATAGCACTACCTCCTGGTTATTTGTCACATCTTCATTTTAACATGCCATCACGGTATTGTGGAATGATATGATTAGCGGTGTGCCGCGGTTGCTTTTATGGCGGACTTGCTGTAAAATTTTCATAGATAAATAAGATGAGGTGAGCAACTGATGAAAACCATCCTGAACGATTCCAAAGACCCGCGCTTCAACCTAGCGTTGGAAGAATACGTGCTCAAATACCTGGCCAGTGACGAGGACTTCGTGCTGCTTTGGCAAAACGCCAACAGTGTCATCATCGGCCGCAACCAAAACACCATCGAGGAGATCAATCCCGATGTCGTCAAGGCGCACGATGTCAAGGTCGTACGCCGAATCACCGGTGGCGGGGCGGTCTATCATGACGATGGCAACCTGAATTTCTCCTTTGTCACCAAGCTCAAGGACAACCTGAACAACTATGAGAAATTCACCCGGCCCGTGATTGATGCGCTGAATGCGCTTGGTGTACCCGCCGAGTTCCACGGTCGCAACGACATCGTCGTCGACGGCAAGAAAATCAGCGGCAATGCCCAGAGTTTCCACAAGAACAAGATGCTTCACCACGGCACCATCCTTTTCGATGCGAATCTCAAGTTCGTCGCCGAAGTTTTGAACGTCAAACCCGACAAGATCAAATCAAAAGGCATCAAGTCGAACCGGGCCAGGGTCACCAACATCAAGCCCTATCTCAAAGATGACGTCACCATGCCCGAGTTCAAAAAGACGCTGCTTGAGTTCCTTTTGGACACCAAAGACATCAGCAAGCATGTCTATGCCCTTTCAAGCGCGGATTACGACAAGATTGGCGAACTCATGGAAGCCCGCTACAGTCAGTGGGACTGGAATTACGGCGAATCACCGGATTTCAGCATCGAAAAATCAGGACGCTACGCCGGGGGCAAGGTGGAGTTCAATCTCGATGTGAAGGAAGGGCTTATCAACAATGTGAAGATCTATGGCGACTTTCTCGGTTCGAGGGACATCAGCGAACTCGAAGACAAGCTGAAAGGGCTTCGCTATGATGAGGAGAGTTTCAGAAAAGCGCTCGAGACCGAGCCGCTCGAACAGTATTTCTTCAACATCAGCGTGGACGATATCGTCCACTGCGTATTCACCTGATCAAACAAAAAAGGCTGCGATGCAGCCTTTTTATTTGATTCACATGTGCAATGGCTTATCGAGGATCCCGTGGGCGGTCTCGTGGATCATCTCGGTCAACGTCGGATGGGGATGGATGGCGTTGACGATATCGGCGGCGGTGGCTTCGATGGTCATGCCCAGCACCGCTTCGCTGATCAGTTCGGTCGCCGAGTCGCTCAGGATATGAACCCCGACGATCTCATTGTATTCTTTGGTGGCGATCATCTTGACCATGCCGGTCGATTGTCCTTCGGCGAGCGCTTTACCGTTCGCATTGATGGGGAATGTCGACACCTTGTAGTCGAGGTCTTTTTCCTTGGCCTCTTCTTCGGTCAGGCCGACTTGGGCGATTTCCGGGAAGGTGTAGATGCCCGCGGGGACTTTCAGATAATCCATCGCGATGGCGTCGCCTTGGATGTGCTCGACGGCGGTGACGCCTTCTTTCATGGCGACATGGGCGAGTAAGTATCGGCCGTTGACATCGCCGATGGCGTAAACATCCTTAACACTTGTGCGCAGGTATTCATCGGTCTTGATGAAGCCGTTTTCGAGATCGAGGTCGAGCGCTTCAAGGGCGCCGGTGTTCGCGCGCATGCCAGTACTCAGAAGGATGGCATCCGCCTTGAGGGTCTCGGATTTGCCGTCCAGGGTGTATTTGACGCCGTCTTTCTTGACTTCATCGACATTGGCCGACAAAAGCACCTCGACACCGTCTTTCTTGAGTTTCTTCTTGAAGGTGTCCTTGATTTCCTGGTCGACACCCAGAAGCATGTCATCTTCCTTTTCGAGGATGGTGACTTTGCTGCCGAGGGTGTTGAAGATGGTGGCGAACTCGGTGCCGATGATGCCGGCGCCGATGATGACGAGTTTCTCAGGCAGTTTCTCGACGCTCAGGATTTCCTTGCTTGTGAGGACATTGCCTTTTTCAAGGTTTTCCTTCAGTCCCTTGATCGGGGGAACGGCAGGCGAAGCCCCGGTGGCGATGATGGTTTTCTTCGTTTCGATGGTCTCATCACCGATCTTGATGGTGTGGGCGTCTTTGACGATGCCCTCGCCCTCATAGAGGTCGACATTGTTTTTCTTGAGCAGATGGCGCACACCGCCGGTTAACTTCTTGACGATGCGTTCCTTCCTCGACATCATTTTCTTGAAATTGACGCTGACAGCGTCTTTTTCAACATCGATGCCATAGTCTTTCGCGTTTTTGAACTGTTTGTAGACTTTCGCGCTGTGCAGCAGGGCTTTGGTCGGGATACAGCCCCAGTTCAGGCAGACGCCGCCGACAGCCTCTTTTTCGACAATGGCGACTTTCATGCCGAGTTGGCCGGCCTTGATGGCGGCAACATAGCCACCCGGCCCGCTGCCGATGATTGCGATATCGTATTTCTTCACGGTCACACGCTCCTTAACTTAATAGTAAAAGCATTGGGTCATCGAGGTACGTTTTTAATTTTACCATGAAACGACCCGCATCGCCACCATCAATGATACGGTGGTCGACAGTCAGTGAGATCGGGAACATGTGACGGACTGTGATTTCATCATCGATGACAACCGGTTTTTTGGTGATCGCACCCATGCCGAGGATCGCGACTTCGGGGTGGTTGATGACCGGTGTGCCCAGTTTGGCGCCGAAAGCGCCGTAGTTGGTGATCGAGAAAGTGGTGTGGCGCAGATCCTTCATCTCGGTCTTGCGTTCGCGGGCTGCGCTCGCGAGGCGTTCGACGTCCTTGGAAAGCTCCAGAATCGATTTCTTGTCTGCATTCTTGATGTTGGGGACGATCAGGCCATCGGGTGTGTCGACGGCGATGCCGATGTTGTAGTAGTCCTTGTAGACAATCTCTTCGGACTCGTGGTCGAAGCTCGCGTTCAGTTTCGGGTATTCCTTGAGCGCGAGGACCACAGCCTTGATGATAAACGGCAGATAGGTCAGCTTGGTATCCTGGTCGTCCGCGAGACCCTGTTGTTCTTTTCTGAACTTAGCGAGTTCGCTGACATCGAACTCATCCATGACGGTGGTCGCCGGAATGAGCTGGTTCGACCTGTCCATGGCACGGACGATGGTCTGACGCAGTTTCGAGATTTTTTCGCGCCTGGTGCCTTCTTCGGCTATTTCGGGCATGGATGGTCTTTCGGCCGCGCTTGCTGGCGCCGCTTCTTTCATCTTTGCGCCTTCGGCGGCTTTTTTGATGTCTTCTTTCATGACCCGGCCGGCCGGCCCGGTGCCGTCGATTTTGTTGATATCGACACCATGGTCCTTGGCCATTTTTCTGGCCACGGGGGTGGCGAGCGCCTTGCCTTTCTTCTTGTCCGGTTTTTCTTTTTTCATGGTGTGTTCGTCGCTCGCGGGGAGAACTTCGCTTCCCGTCTCCACGGTACCGACCACGCTGGCGCCGGCTTCTTCCTCTTCCTCATCCGCTTGTTTTTCCTTGGACGATTTTCTGTCTTCGTCTTTATCTTCTTCTTTTTCGTCCTTTTTTTCTTTCTTATCAGGCGTTTCTTCGGCTTCTTCGCCGGCGCCTTCTTCCTGTTCTTCACCGCTGCCGTCGTCGATCACGGCGAGGGTCTCGCCGACTTTGATCTCTTCACCGACTTCGGCACCTTTTTCCTTGAGGATGCCGTCTTCGGGGGCGGGGATTTCCGCGTTGACTTTGTCGGTCTCCACGACGACCATGGTCTCGCCCTCTTTGACTTCATCGCCGACTTCATAGTGCCATTTGAGAATGACACCCTCGTGGATGCCTTCTCCGATATCTGCGAATTTGAAATTTATCATTGTTTGCCTCCTTACTCGAACGTCGCGACTTTTTTGATTTCTCTTGCGATTCTTTTACTGTCGAGCATGTAGTGATGTTCGCCCTTGGGCAGTGGCACGGTGATATCGGGCGAGGTGATCCGGGTGGGGTGCGCTTCTAAGTGGAAGAATGCTTCCTCGTTCACGCGGCTGATCAGTTCGGCACCGATGCCCAGGGTGCGTACGGCCTCGTGGACGACGACGAACCGTCCGGTCTTCTTGACCGATTCGACGACGGTGTCCGAGTCCATGGGAGAGATGGTCCTCAGATCGATGAGTTCGACGGAGATGCCATCTTCCTTGAGGGATTCGGTTGCTTTATGAGCTTCTCGCATCATCGCGCCCCAGGCGACCACGGTGATGTCGTCACCTTCTTGGACAATCTTGGCTTTGCCCAGAGGGATGCTGTATTCTTCTTCTGGAACATCCTGTTTGAAGGCGCGGTAGATCCGCTTGGGTTCCATGAAGATGACGGGGTCGTTGTCCTGGATGGCCGCGGTGAGCAGGCCTTTGGCGTCATAGGGGGTCGAGGGGATGACGAGTTTGAGACCGGGGAGGTGGGCGAACAGGGTCTCTAGAGACTCACTGTGGTGTTCAAGCGCCCGCACGCCGCCGCCATAAGGCATTCTGATGACCATGGGGACGGTGTATTTGCCGCGGGAGCGGTTGCGCATCCGTGCGGCGTGGACGGCGATCTGGTTGTAGGCCGGGAACATGAAGCCGGAGAACTGGATCTCGGCGACCGGTCTCAGGCCGTTCATGGCCATCCCGATTCCGCCGCCGACGATGGCGGCTTCGGCGATCGGGGTATCGAAGACGCGGTCTTTTCCGTATTTCTTTTGCAGACCGGCGGTGACTCTGAAGACACCGCCCTCGTAACCGACGTCCTCACCGTAGACCACGACGTTGTCGTCTTTTTCCATTTGCTGGTCCAAGGTATGGTTGATGGCTTTCAAAAGGGTCATGTTTGCCATGTTATTTCCCCTCACTTTCTTTTTTGTCTTCGTCTTTGGTGTCTTCTAAGTATTTGAGGTAGGTCTCTTTTTGTTTCTTCAGATAAGGTGGCAGGGTCTCATAGGTGTGGTCATAGACCTCATCGACGCTCGCGAGTTCGGATTTTTCGACTTCCTTGAAGGTGTCGGCGACGAATTTTTTGGTCTCTTCCTGGAGTTTTTCTTCCTTGTCCTTGTTCCAGAGTTTCTTGTTGGTGAGGTATTTTTTGAAACGGGGAATCGGGTCTCTTTCGCGCCACTCATTGACTTCTTCCTCGCTTCTATAAAGGGAGGGGTCGTCACTGGTGGTGTGGGGACCGAGACGGTAGGTGACCGCTTCGATCAGCGAGACGCCTTCACCTTTGCGGGCACGTTCGACAGCCTCTTTGGTCGCGGCATACATCGCGAGGACGTCGTTACCGTCGACCTGGATGCCGGGGATGCCGTAGGAACCGGCCTTCTGCGCCAGGGTTTCGGCCGCTGATTGCAGCTTTCTGGGCGTGGAGATGGCGTATTGGTTGTTCTGGATGATGGTGATCATCGGAACCTTCTGCACAGCACCGAAGTTCATCCCCTCGTGGAATTCACCGTGGCTGGTGCCGCCGTCGCCGATATAGGATACGACGACTTCGCCTTTTTTCTTGATCTTGCTCGCATAGGCGATGCCTGCCGCGTGGTTGATCTGTGAACCGATCGGGACGTTGACCGGGGTGATCTTGACGCCTTCGTCGAACTGTGAGCCACGCTCATGGCCGTACCAGTAGAGGTAGCCTTGTTTGAGCGTCATGCCCTTATAGAGCATGGCGGCCTGTTCGCGGAAGGCCGTGACCAGCCAGTCTTTTTTGTCTGTGGCGGCCATGGGGCCCACTTGGCATGCTTCTTGACCCTGTACGGGGGCGAAGGTGAGCATGCGTCCCTGGCGCTGGTATTGAAGCGCCTTGACGTCGGCCACCCTTGCCAGCACCATGGTCTTGTACATATTGACCAGGGTTTCTTTGTCGATGTCGGGTTCATAGTCTTTGTCGATGACTTTGCCGTCATTGTCGATGATGCCGAACATCTTCTTCTTTCCACAATCATAAGTATCAAAAATCATAATGTTCCTCCTTAAATTAGAAGATATGCAATTAAGTATTTTAAAAATTTTTTTGTCTTTTACCAGACACTTTCCATGATATCGTAAAACGACTGGGTTTTCACACAATATGCTCAACTGGCGGGATTCAGTGCGGTCTTGAAAAAACCGCCGGCATTTCTGCTAGCGGTCTTCTCTTTCTTTTAGGGCGCCGGAGCGGTAGGCGTCGATCAGTTTGCGCAAATCGTCGATGGTTTCCTTGATTCTTTGACCGTTGTCGGTGTCGTAGATGTAGGTCCTTCTTGAGCTGATGTCTTCGCTGTGGGTGATTGAGACGATGTCTTCTTCTTTCTCGATCAGGGATTCATAGGAGGAAAAGCGGCTGTGGGAGACGAGGTAGAAGGCATGGGAGTCGCTGATCAGGGTGTAGCCGCCGATGTTGGTCTTTTTGGCGTATTGTTTGCTCATGCCGCCGTCGATGAGATAGATGCGTTTGTCGGCGAGCATGACATTGTGGCCGCGTGTGATGTCTAAGGGGACGTGGCCGTTGATGATTTTGCCCTTATCAGCATCGAGGCCGAATTCCTTGAAGATGCCTCTTAAGATGGCGTCGTCCTCTCTTAGGGTGAAATAGGGGTTCATGGTCTCTTTGTGGGTCTTCTTTTCGCTTATGAAATAGCGTTCGAAGGTACGCATCGTGTCCTTGGCGAACAGGGGGCTGGTCGGACTCTGCCAAAGGAGGATGAAGTAATCCTTTTCGTCGTTTTTGGTCTCGTGGCGGTTGAGGTAGGCGTTGCGGATCTTCTTCTCATAGGCTTCGAAGAGATCGCGACCCGAAAGGGCGTTTCCGTCAATGGTCTGGGTCATGAAGCTGCCATCTTTTTTCAAGGGGACCGCCGCATGGAACAAAAGCACATTGTTGGCCTTGAGATAGATCGAGCCCTTCCTGAACAGATAGCGCACATGATTCTGCAGGACTTCGTTATGGAGGAAAAGATGTCTCAGGTGGGTGATGACCTTATGTTCCTCGGGGGTGAGGGTGTAGGGGTCGTTGAAATCGATGGTGGGAAAGGTCGTCTCTTCAAGGGGATGGCTGGTGCCATCGATCGTGATCGTGCCTTTTTCCGGGTCGATTTTGTCGAGGAGGACGCGATTTTCAAGGCCGAAGTCCGGATTTCTTTCGATGAGGGCTTTTTCCAGTTTGAACTGGATGATGGCGATTGCCTTGTGCATGCGGGCGACGAACTTGGGGTGGTCCAGGATTTTGTCGCTTCTTTTTTCATCCTTGGGATAGAAGGGAAGACAGGGATCTTTTTTGTAGACCTTGTTGGCAAAAGAGGAAAGCAGTCTCAGGTTGATGCCGTAACCGTCTTCAAGACAGTCGAGATTGTTGTAGCGGGCGGCGATACGCACCACGTTGGCGATGGCGACCTCGCTGCCGCTGGCGGCACCCATCCAGATGATGTCGTGGTTACCCCACTGGATGTCGACATATTTCTGTCGCATGATCTTCTCCATGACCATGTGGGGTTTGGGGCCTCTGTCGAAGATGTCGCCGACGATGTGGAGACGGTCGATGGCGAGGTGTCTGATGAAGCGGGAAAGTTCGATGAGGAGTTTTTTTTCGCGGCCCGTGTCGAAGATTGCCTTGAAGATTGCGTCATAGTAGCGGGCCTTGTCCTCGTGCTTGTTCGATTCATAGAGGAGTTCAGAGATGATGTAGGCGAACTCGGCGGGGAGGTTTTTTCTCACGTGGCTCTTTGTGTATTTGCTGGCGACGATGCGGGCGATCACCACCATGCGTCTTAAGACGTCCTGAAGCAAAACGGTGAAACCGGGTTCGCCCCACTGTTTTTGGTATTTTTCAATCATATCGTGCGGGTAGTAGATGAAAAAGGCGAGCCGTCTGCGGTTTTCCTCATCGAGATCGTCGAAACGTTGGTTGATCTTCTGCCTCAAGATGCCCGAAGCGTTTTTGAGAAAATGGTTGAAGGCGTCATATTCGCCGTGGATGTCGGCGATGAAGTGCTCGGTGCCTTTGGGCAGATTCAAAATCGCGCTGAGGTTGATCAGTTCGGTCGCGGCGGCCTGGACGTTCGGATATTCCTTGGACAATAGTCTCAGATATTTGTCTTGATAGTTCATGGCGAACCCCCTTTCGTTTGCCCTTACAGTTTAGCACAGCTTCTTGGAACATACAATCGCATTGAAAAAAGGCCACGCGGCGGCGTGGCCTTTTTCAAGGCTTGAGCAGGATGGTCGAAAGCTCTTTTTTCCTGAGTGTGAACGATGGGGTGATCCGGTTTTCGCCTATGCCGCGCAGATTGCTTTTGCAACAGGGCTTCAGGTGCGAACTTTGCAGGTTGACGGTGATCGCGTCATCATCCGTGTTGAAAATCCTGAGCTGATACATGGATGTCTTTTCATCTTTGATGAGCGTCGAAAAGACGGCCGTACTTTCCTTCAGCGTCAGAAAATCAAAGTGGTCCGGATAATGCGAACCGGCCGGATTGACGGGAAAGTATGATAGCTTGTGGACGGTGTTGTGATGGTCCTGGTTCTGATAATGAAGGATGTCTCCGGCGTAGGCGGTGTAGGTGCGCATCACGAGGTTCGGTTCGAACTTTTCAGCGGTCATAAGCGCGAAACGGAAGGGATTTCTGCCTTTCATCTGAGAATCCGGCGTCTCGATGATGCGGTTGTCAAGACCACTCGGGCGACCCGGACGACGGTTTAGATCGGGAAGACCGAGATGTCCGACGCTCCTGAACAAGGTGAGTGCGATCAGCGATTTTCCATCCCCGGTGAACTCATATTCTTTGATGCTTTTGGTGAAGACGCAAGTCGCATGGTCCGAACCGCCGCAAACAGTGTTCAAAAGCGGATAGGTCGGAGAAGGTTCCTCGAAGAATCCATGCTCGCGCCAGTTTTCAAGATGGGCGGGCTCGGTTTCACGCCTGATGAAGGAAAACTGTGTGCCGGCGACGGAATGGTCGTTCTTGGCGCCACTCTTGATCAGCAGACGGACCCGGTGGTTTTTTGCATGATTGTCGATGTGCCCTTCCGTCTCGATGATGCCGGTTCCTTTTTTCAGTGTCAGGGTGATGGCGTAGCCGATGGCGCTGTCTTTGATTTTCCCTTTGCGGCGTTCAAGGTCTTTTGGGACCGCCATGGTGCCACGGACGGTGATGCTCGCATAAGGGTCGCTTTGAAGGGCGCTTGTCACATCCGCGGTGCCGAGGTTGTCATGCAGAAGCCAGTCATGGGTGGGGTGGTCGTAATCATAGTTGTCGCCCGCATCGCCGGATTCCTCAAGCATGAAGATATTCTTGGTGTGACGGTTCAGTTTTTTGTCATGGAGATGAAGACCGTCATTGTCATGGATGAGGCGGTAGCGGTCGTTTTCGATGGTCGAAGTTCTTTTCGCGACTTTTTCCCTTTGTCCTTTTTCGCCGTCGTGGACGGTGAGGGTCTTATAACCCATGCCTGCAAAAGGCGGGGGCATGATGGCGATGGTGTGGGCATAAAACGCGTCAGCGGGATGGTCTTTCGGTGGGTTGCGTCGGACGGACTTGCTCATCGGTTCGGTGTCGATCAGGGCGTAGGGAATCTCTAAGTTGTCGTGGGTGATTCTGAAATCCTTGTGCGCCGTGTAGAGGGTGAGGCGCATGGCTTCTTTTCTCGCATAAGGCAGGGGGTTGATCAGGACGAAGGGGGTCCGGTTTTCTTCTTTTTTCCGCGAGAGGGCGAGGTGTTTGAGGAGATAGATCTTCAGAGCCTCACTCATGTGAAGGGCGCTTTTCGAACGCTCCAACAAGAAGGCGTTGACCGTGTCGGTCACGGTCGCCGACGCATGGGTCTGACATTCGATTAGCATGCGCCAGGCCTTGTCGATGAGACCCTGGTCATAGGGAAGACCGAGATGATCGAGCATGCTCATCAGGGGTTGGACCGCGAAGGTGAGGCAGCGTTCGGTCTCATCCTGGATACGTTTGATATCGGCGCGGGCTGAGAATATCGAACGGTGGACACGGTGATGCTGTGTCGAGAAAAGTTCGCCCCTGTGGGTTTTTAGACCCTGGCCTTCTTCTCGTACTTTTTCTAGATAATCTTTCCAGGTGGTTTGTGTGAAACGGATTTCGGATTGTTCTTTGTTATAGGCTTTTATCTTCTTTTCGATATCGAGGATGGCGGGGTTTTGATCGAAACCGAGGGGGAAGACGAAGCTGTCTTCTAGCGTCGTGGTTTCAAGCAGTCGGTCGATCAGGCCGTGGACATCGCGTTTGTTGTAGTCTTCGGCCCGGTCTGTGAACAGGGTACCGTCTTTGAAGGCGTAGGTTCCATAGCCATAACCGGCGAGCATGGTCGCGACCAGAAGCCGGCTGCCGTCGTCTGATTCCATGTAGAACTCGTTTTTGAGTCCGTATTCATCACCGACGCCGCGTGTCACCACGAAATCGTGGATGCCCATCCGGGTGAATATCTTGGGGAAATCAGCCGAATGACCGAAGGAATCGGGGAGGTAGGCGATGCGGGAGACGCCTCCCAATTTCTCGGCGAAATTCATGCCGAGACGCAGGTTGTTGATGACGGCCTCTCCGCTTGAGATAAAGCAGTCAAGCTGACTGTTGAACGGACCGATGAAGAGTTTCTCAAGGCGGATGAGACACTCGATTTTCTCCCGGTCGGCGGGGTGGGCGGCGAGATAATCTTCAAGGGCCTTGGTCTGGCCGTCCAGGAAGAAATTCCGGATACGTTCCTGTTCGAAGCCCGCAAGCAGTTCTTTCATGTTGTAGGCGAACTGGACAATCGCGTCTTCTTTGGTGAAATACCAAAGCGGATCCCAGTGGGTATGGTGGATGCAGTAGGCGGTTTTTTTCATGACGGTGCCTCCTTCGGTGGCAAAATTTCACGTAAAACGGCAGCACGACTAATCAAAGTTGCTGTTTTTGATGGTGCATGATAAAAACAAGGTTTATCTGTGGTACTATGGGGGTGGTGATGCGTATGATCCTATTTTTCGAACCGCTCTTCAAAGAAAAAATCTGGGGCGGAAACAGACTCAAGACGACATTCGGTTTCAACACCCCTTCTGAGAAGACCGGGGAATGCTGGGGGATAAGCGCCCACGACGAAGGCACCAACATTGTCAGAAACGGACCCTTTATGGGCAGGACGCTGAAAAGTCTCTGGGAAGAGGAAAAACAACTGTTCGGTCATAAACAGGCCCATGCTTTTCCCATCCTCGTCAAGATCATCGATGCGGATGACGACCTCAGTATCCAGGTCCATCCTGATGACAGACAAGCCGAAAAGCTCGGTTCTTACGGAAAATCGGAGTGTTGGTATATTCTGGATGCGCAAGGCGACACTGACATCATCATCGGCCATGACGCCAAAACCATAGATGAACTGAAAGCGGCGGTCGAATCGGGCAGGGTGCTTGATGTCGTGAACCGTCACAAGATCAATAAGGGTGATTTCTTCTACATCGGGGCGGGGAGCCTGCATGCGATCAGGAAAGGCACGCTTTTGCTCGAGGTCCAGCAATCCTCTGACATCACTTACCGCTTTTATGATTACGACCGTCTCGAGAACGGAAAACCCCGGCCGCTCCATCTGGCCGAGGCGCTTTCGGTGGTCAAGATCCCCGACAACAAGCCTGAAAAAACGATGGATGAGACTTATTTCACCTTCGCGGTCTGGAACATCGTTGATGAAAAAAGCGCCACCGCCCATCGACACGGGGATTATCTGGTCGTCTTATCCGGCAGCGGCCAGATCGATGATTCGCCGCTTGAAAAAGGGGACTTCCTGATGGTTTCGGGTGACTCGCGCTACCGGGTCGAAGGCACGTTGGAACTGGCGAGAATCACCATGAAATAAGACCGCTGCGGCGGTTTTTTTATTTGAGGATGCTTCTTAGATAACCGGCAAGAACGTCGTAGCCCTCTGGTGAGAGATGCAGTCCCTCACGGGTCAAAGAAGGTCTCAGATCGCCGCCATCACCGGTGAATAATCCGTGGATGTCATGGAACGTGTAATCCCCGCTTTTCATTTCCAACAGGCGGTTGACCGCGCGGATGGCGCGGTTGGTGCGGGGCGACACGGTTTTCTTGTCGATATGGGGCCGGGCGGTTTCACAGACAGGCAGAAGGGAAAAAACATCGATCCGCATCGACGGATGGTCCTTTTTAAGCGCCGCGGCGATGGTTCGGATGTTCGTGGCGGTCTTTTCCGCGCTGAACGCGGGACCAGCGAGGTCGTTCGTGCCAATCAGGATAATACAGCGTGCGGCATCCAGATCTTTGAATGTGACGGGTAGACGTTTCATGAGATTGTCCGTGGTGTCGCCACCGATACCGCGGTTCAAGACTGAAACCCCCGACAACATTTCCGCGGCCGGGAATTCCTGGATCAGTGAATCCCCAAGTAGAACGGTGATCGGGCCTTCCGATAAGGGATTGAGGTGGGAAAACCAGTCGAGGCGGGTCTGATAGGCACCGCGCATGAAAAGGTCGAAGACTTCTTTTTCCGCTTTTCTGCGGGTATTCTTTAGGCTGAGGGCCAGGAGGATGGCCACCAGAGACAAGCCCGCGATCAGGATTTCAGGCATCTCAGTGTCTCACGTAGGCTTTGATGGTTTTAACGGTCTTGTTTCTTGAGGGACCGCTCGGTGTGATGGTGAAGGATTTCACATGGTCGGGGACGATGAAGGACTCGGCGTAGTGGACGGTGAAAGACTCGAAGCGTCTTTGCGGCGATTCGACCAAGGCTTCCTGACCCTCGACAAGCATCATCATGTTGACCGATCCGTCCGTTTCGTGATGGGTCTTTTTGTTGAAGGTGTGCCGCCTCGTCTCGATGAACTGACGTTCATGGAGTCCGGTGCTTTCTTCTTTGACACCGGGTTCTTCCCGGATGGTTTTCAGTGGATTGATGAGTTCTTTTTCCACGAACGACGTAGTGCGGTCCCACTGGATATTGGCGAGACCGTGTTCCAGGTGGATCGGGCGGGGCACACCGTCACTGCCGAGGCGTCCCCAGTCCCACATCTTGAACGTGAAGATGTAGGGGGTGGCGCTGATTTCAAGCACCATCGTGTTGGTCGCCGAACAATGGATGGTGCCCGCCGGGATGGAGACATGATCGTGGGGTTTCACTGAGTAGTGGTTGATGTATCTCCCGGCGTCGAAGGTCTTTTTGCCGGCTTCTGCGTCTTTCAGGTCGGTAATCATCGCTTCCCTGTCGATACCGTCCTTGAGGCCGAGGTAGACACCGCCGTTCTTCGAATCGAGGATATAATAGGATTCATCCTGGGTATAAGCCATCCCGAACTTGTCCTGGATATATTCGGTGAGGGGGTGGACCTGCAGACTCAGATTACCGCCTTCCATGGTATCGAGAAAGTCGAAGCGGATGGGGAACTCGGTGCCGAAACGGCCGTGGACCGGCGCGCCGAGGAGTTCGGTGGGTCTGAAGAAGACGAGGTTGATCGCCGGACTCTCGAGATGATCGGCACCGTAGCGGTAATGCATGCTGTTTTCTTCCATGACACCGTTGAAACTCCAGGCGTAGTTTTCTTTCTCACGGTCCAGGTCGCAGACTTCCTTCATCCACTGTCCGCCCCAGACGCCGGGATCGAAATAGGGCACCATGGAAAAGGGCTGGTTGACCGTCTGATCCAGGGCTTTGAAAAAATCGGTCTTCGTGACCATCTTCAAGTCACTTTCGTCATTGGCATCAAGATAGTAGTCCATACGGTCGAAGAGGTTTTTTTTGATACGGTCGGCGGTCCGCCACTCGATGAAAAAGCCGCGTTTTTCCTTGCGCAGGGGGTCGAGGTCATAATCGGACATCCTCCAGTTGGAAAGTGTCTTGGCACGGTAGCGTTTCTTGATGGTGAAGCGGGCGAGGTCCAGATAGAGGGTGAGATCGCCGTCAATCAGTTTTCCGGCGCCGAACCCGTAGACGATGACACGCCCTTTTTTTGTGCCGATTTCCTCTCGCAGACGTCTGATTCCACTGTCTGCGTAGAAGTCCTCGATCTCAAAATGGGACATGATGCCGAAGACCCTGTCGTCGGTGAGATGGTGTGCGATTTTTTCATTGATGGCCTGCGGGTCGAGGGCGTAGTCGTCCACACAGACCCGGTCGGCTTCAAAGTATTTGAAAAAGGTTTTATTGAGCGTCTCATAATCGACACCGGGATAACACTCCACCACAATGATGCGGGCGTCATTGTGATTGTCTCTTATGTGCTTGGCGATGGTCTCATTGGTGTTGATGATGCCTTGTTCATAATCCTTGACGTCGACTTTCGGAAATTTCTCGAAGGTGTTTTCAAAGTCGATGTATCTATTCTTCATCGGGTGAGTCCTCCTTTAGTTTTTCGATATAGATGTCGAAGACGGGCTTCATGTGGGAAGTCTGTAAAAAAAGATAAAGTGCGAAGGCCGGAAGAAACAAAACGGGATGGATCAGAAAGACAACCAGGTACAAAAGCGCGAGGGTCCCAAGCAGTCTGAATGTCAAAAAGGGATGGATATGGGCCATGATGAGGATGTTTCTGATCAGGTGGAGCGGGTTTTTGTGGTTGAAAAGCCCAAGCACGGGGAAAACATAAAGGGAAAACACCACAAGATAAAAACCACTGAAATAGACCGCGTAGCGGACCAGTGTCGCTTCTTCCGCCGCGGCGTAGTTGTGGATGAAAAAAAGGCCGGCTGCGAATAGGGCAATCAGAAGATAGGCGATGGTCGCCGGGATGATGGTCTTTTTGAGATGTGTCAGGAACGTTTTCACAAGCGGCGTATGGCGGGCGTCTTCTTTCACTCTGAACGCGACATAGAAGACGGCCGACAAGGATGCGCCGGCAGTGATCAGAAGACCGGCCATGGAAAAAAGCAGCCAGATAATCGCCAAAGCGACATAGTTCATGGTGTTCACGTAGGCGTCTTTGATCGGGTTCGTTTTTTCATTCATCATGTTTTGCCTCCATTCATACTATTAGGATAGCACGAAGCTATCCTAATAATAATGAATGATTGAGTTTTCGCTTATTTCTTTTTGAAGACGATGAAGCCGACAGTCCCGCCGATGATGACGACACCAAGGGCGATGATGCCAGAGACAAGCCCCATGTTGGTGGCTTCGCTTGAAACGGTGTAGGCGTCTTCGGACGGATAGACGACAAGTCCGGTGTTCAGATCGTCATTCGGATCCTCGAGGTCCGGGTCATAATGCATGCGCTCTTCGACAACCTCACCATTCAAAGTGACACGGTAATCGGCCAGGATGGCGATATCGCCTTTGTCGACGAAGCCAGCAAGGTCATCGGCGTCATAGATATCGTTGAAGATGCCATCGATCGCCCAGTCGAGTGCGGCGTCGACGATGACGCGTGATTCGGTGAAGGTCGCGGTCTGGTTGATGGTGCCGCTCACTTCGAAGCTCGGAAGTTCATCGGCGTCGAAGTCGTCCCAGGAAAGGACGGGCGAGGCATCAACGAGCTGTTGCATCTTGTCCAAGAACTCATCGAAATCATCCCAGGTGAACGAAAGCGTGAAGATGCGCTTGATGCCGTCTGTTTCCATGTCGTGGACGGTGATGAAATCAGGCGCGTTCTCCTCTAGCCAGGTCTGGATGGCCGGGATGCCGTCAACGATGTGCTTGTTATTGATGACGGGGCCCTTGTCCGAGACGCCGTCCGGGTCATCGGGGTTCAGGATGGTCTCGGTTGAGAGTGTGTCATCGAGGACGGTGAGTTGGAAGATTCTCTCACCCGAGCCGTCCATCTCGAAAGTGGTGTCCACAAAGACCTCACCGTTCCAACAACCGGCCATAATGAAGACAAAAAGCAATGATAGCGACAGTAAGCTGATTCTTTTTTTCATAATTTCCTCCTATTTTTTAATTGATTTTCATCAATCTTGTTCCCCAAGATAAAACACGTACTTGTTCAACGTCAGGGCAAGCAGGGTGATGACGAGTGTGACCACCAGCAGCACCCAGGCCATGGCGGATGCCTGGCCCATGTTGTTGTCCTGGATCATCTTGTCGAAAAGGTAGTAGCCGAAATAATAAGTGGAGCGTCCGGGTCCCCCGCCGGTCATGATGTAGGCGACGGTGAAGACCTGGAAACCGACGATGATGCCCATGATGAAGTTGAAGAATATCGAAGGGGTCATCAGCGGCAGGGTGATCTTTATGATCTGTTGCAATCCGTTCGCGCCGTCAATCTGGGCAGCCTCGTAATAATCTTTGGGGATGTCCTGCATCTGGGCGAGATAGATGATCATCGACCCGCCGGCGGTCCAAAGTCCCATCAGTACGAGGGTGAGTTTCGAGATGTTGGAATCTCTATACCAGCCGAGCGGTTCCATGTTGAGTAAATTGTAAAACGGGGATAGGACCTGGTTGATCAGGCCGAAGTTCGGTTGGAACAACCAGAGCCAAAGCAGGCTCATCGCCACGATGCTGACGACGTTGGGGAGGTAGAAAAGGGTTCTGTAGATGCCGATGCCGCGGATCTTGGAGTTGAGCAGAAGGGCGAGCATGATGCCGACGATCAGACCCAGCGGGACGGATAAGAAGACATGGTAGAGGGTGTTCCAAAGGCTCTTCCAGAAGAGGTTGTCGTTGAAAAAGAGGGCTTGGTAATTCGTTGTCCCGATAAACCGGGGGACCCCCACCATGTTGTAGCTGGTAAAACTGAGATAGAAACTGGCGAGGATGGGAAAGGCCCCGAAGATGACAAGCCCCAAAAGCCAGGGCGAGGCGAAGATATAGCCGAGTCTTCGCTCCTGTTTTCTCATCTGTTGCAGGGAGTTCGTATGTTTTTTCTTCTTAGCCATTGGTATCACACCTTCTGTGGGGTTGGTTATGATCAGTTCGCAGCTTCGTAGTTCTCACGTTTCTGGATATAGTTGCTGATGGCGGCCTGAAGGACTTCTTCCGCTGTCATCGCGCCCCTGAGACCTTCTTCGAAATATTGATCCCAGTCGACGGCGTGCCAGTTCGGAGCATAGGGGACATAAACCTTGTCGACCGCATAATTGAGTTCTTCGATGAAGGCCTCAAGAATCGGGTTGCCTTCGGCGTAATCGGTCATGGCGGGAATCGAACTCATCAGCCAGCCGAGAACTTCAGCCATGTCTTGTTGGACCTCGTAGGTCATAAGGTATTTCATGAATTCCCAGGCGCCTTGTTTGCGGGCCTCGTCACCATTGTCATACATTTCGATTGAGAAGCCGCTGCCCCAGTTGACCCGTACACCGTTCTCATCGGGTAGCGGAATTGGGGCGACGCCGTAGCGCATGCTATCGCCGAGGGGTCTCAGCGTCTCATAAAGACCGTCGCTTGCAATCATCATACCGAGATTACCGGCGGCGAAGGGGTTGATGCCCAGCATTTCATTGGCCTCGCCGAACGCATCGAGGGCGCTTCTTGAGTATTCGCTGTTGAAGTCATACATCCATTCGAGGATTTCCAGATGCTCAGGCGTGTCGAGGGTCACGTTGAAATCCTCGTCGAAGTAGTCGAGACCGCTTTGCCACAGAAACTGCTTGTAGGTTCCCTCGCCGAAGCTCGGGTCGAAGCCGAGGACATTGATGGTGTTGCCGCTGACATCGTCGAGCTGTTTGGCCACGGTATGAAGTTCGGACCAAGTGGTGGGGACGTCAGTTTCACTCAGCCCTGCTTCTTCAAACAGGTCCAGATTGTAATAGAGCACGCGGGTCGTGGCGGAAAACGGCAGGGCATAGAGATTGCCGTCATAAGCGGCGACGTCGAGCTGATTTTCGAGGTAGTTCTCGACCGCGATGGTCTCGCGGCCGGCGGCGATGTCCGCCTCAATCAGTTCGGTGATGTTGTAAAGGGCGCCGTTCGATGCCCTCAGGACAACGTTGTCGATGGTGTGCAGCGCGACATCCGGGGCGTTGCCCGAGGCGATCGCCACATTGACACGGTCCCAGTAGTCCCAGAAGTTGATGCCGGTGCTTCTGACGAAATACGCATCCTGTGATTCATTGAAGTCCCGGATGATCCGCCGCATTCCCGAGTAGGATTCGCTGCCGACGGGGGAGATATTCCAGAAGTTGATTTCTGTACGGTCGCCAATGTCCTCTTTCTCGCCGCATGCAGCGAGTGTGAAGCCCGCCACCAGCAATAGACTCAGCAATATCAATTTTTTCATCATAATATTCATTCTCCTTTTTAACCTTTTATTCCGGTGAAAGTGATACCTTCGATAAAATATTTCTGGGCGATGAAGAACAGGATGATGGTTGGCATCATGACCAGTATCGCCGCGGCCATCATCAGGTCGAAACGGCCGCTGAATTGGGTCTGAAAGCCCCTGAGACCGAGCGCGAGCGTCCAGTGGTCGGGGTTGGAAAGAAAGATGAGGGGTCCGAAGTAGTCGTTCCAGATGAACATGAACGTGATCAAAGCGACGGTGATCAGGGCGGGTTTGGTGAGCGGTAGCATGATGTAGAAGAAAATCTTGCCGTGACCCGCGCCGTCGACGATGGCGCTTTCGGTGAGTTCTTTCGGAATCCCCTTGAAGAACTGTCTGAGCAAGAAGATGTAGAAGGCGGCCCCGCCGCCGAAGAAATAAGGAACGATCAGGGGCAATCTCGTACCGAGCCATCCGATCTGCGCGTAGAGGATGTAGGAAGGGATGAGGATGACTTGCGGGGGAATCATCATGGTCGCGAGCATGATGACGAAAAGCGTATCCCTACCGGGCCAACGCAGTTTGGCGAAGGCGTAGGCGGACAGGGTGGCGGAGAAGAGCGTTCCGGCCACACCGAAGCCGACCAGGATGAGGGAGTTCTTCAGATACATCATGAACGGGACCGCGGTGACCGCGGTTCTGAAATTCGTCCACTGCGGATTTTCGGGGAAGAATTTTTCAACCCCGCGAAGCAGTTCCGCCGGGGTCTTGAGGGCGGTGAATAACATCCACAGAAAAGGGAAGATGAAGATGAACGAAAGGAAGATGAGCACAAGATGGATGATGCTGTTTTTGATTCGGCGCCGTTGACGCATGGTCAATTTCGGCGCTTTATCCTCGGTTATGATCGCTTTTCTCGGTGGTTCTTCCGCAATATTCTCGCCGAGCGGTTTCGCCCGCTGCATCATGCCACCTCCTTATCATGGTCCACCGAGGTGTCCTTGAGCCGGATGAACCGAGGGTGATAGACTTCGACATTGTCGAGATGATGGTCCATCTCGTAGGAATTGACGTTGTAGCTCACGAGGATGTCACCGGGCAGACTCAGATGAGGATGGGCTTTCGCATTGTAGCTGTAGGTCTTCCTTTTGAGGGTTTTCGGCTCCTCGCACTCATAGACGATGCTTGGGTCGCTGAAGGGGCCGTACGGGGTCTCGCCGATGCTATAGGCGACATAATCGGAGTTGACGTTGTACTGGAAGACCGCGAGATACTTGCCCTTGTTGTGTCCGGTCTCGATCGGGGAGACGCTCATCTCGCAGGAGATGTGGGAAAGCAGGGGCGTGGCTTTTTCAATCCGGCTGCTCCAACCGTTTTTGCTGAAGTAGCGCCATTTGTCCACGAACTCGAAATCCTCCGGTCTGACCCGGGCGACTTTCAGCGTGCGGCGCGCATTTTCGGTTGTGTAGCCGTAGATATAGATGTAGCCGTCGGGATGCTTCGCACCCGCTTCTTTCGTGTTGGGCATGATGGCGGCGCCGAACGCGGTTTCGCTTTCTTCTGAGGTCCTGTAAAGCGGGGTGGGTTTCTGGATGTGTTTTTCGAAATCGACATGGTCTTTTCTAATGGGGGCCTTGATCATGCAGATGCTGTCGACGCTGAACTGCAAGCCTTCCGGTTTGTCGGTATCAGGAGTGATGATCAAAGGGAGGAAATAGATGTTACGGCCGATGACCACGCCGTCTTGCAACCAGAACCAGGCGTTTTTCTTCGTTTTCGACATGACCGAACTCGCCTTGACACGGATGTCTTCGAGAGTGTCTTTCTCATTATGGAAAACGACGCGGTTCAGGCCGAAGACGACTTCGGTGTCGTCATCCTTGTCATAGTGGTTGCCTTCGCCTTGTTTTGGGGGTACCGTCAGTTTCAGATAGCGGAAAGGCTTGTGGATTTTGAAGCGTTTGAAGTCGTTTTCGCTCTTTGCTTTTTCCAACTCGAAGGTGCCGAGATTGAGCCATTTGTCACCGTCCATCGAGACATTCATGGAAAAGGTCTTGATGCCGCGGTTCAATAGGGTATCGCTGACTTTTCTTTCGGGATAATAGTTATAGATATCGATGGCGCTGATATGCTGGTTGATGTTGAGATCGAATGTCAGTTCGACTTTCTGGGGGTCATAACCCGAAAGGTAACAGGCCTTTTTCTTATGGTCGGTCCGAACGAGGTTCTGCGCGGTTGTGCCTTCGTAGACGAACTCGTTGTCCGGTTCGAAGAAGGGAATGACATTGTTCTCACCGTTGGTGTTGATTTCAAAACGGATGTCTTTGTGGCTTGAGCCATTGCCGTCGAGATAGGCGATGGTGTTGGCGGGCATCAAGACGGGAAGCGCCCGTTTTTTGGTGAGGGGATCGGTGTTTCCGATCAGGGTGTCTCCGAAGACGAAGATGGTTTTCGCGTCTTGCTGGTCGTAGGCATCGTTGCCGTTTCTGATATTGAACGAAAAGATGCCATCCCCCCCTGTCCAGCCGCTTCGGCGGTTGAAAGGTTTACGCCATGATTCGTCCTTTTCAGCCACATAGCCTTTGCCGAGGTAAAGTCGGATTTTATCATGTTTTTTTGCGGTGAACCTAATGTATCTTGCGCTGATATCACCGAGATAATCGGTTGATCCGATGGGCATCCAGCGGTCAATATGGTAATATTCGGCTTTTTCCACGAACTTGTGGAGAAGTTGCCCGAGCGGCAGGTATCGCTTTAAGTCATGCATGTTGGTCTGGTCAGGTGATAGGTCTGTTTCTAAAATCAGTATGTCTTCCATAGGTGTCCACCTCAGCTTTTGATGATAACGCTTACTCGTACGTAGTTTAACATACATGGTAATCGTTTTCATCTCTTTGTTTAACGTATAGCAAGATTCAATAGTTTATTGGCACAAAAGATGGGTTTCGGGAAAAATAAAAAGAGCCGCAGCTCTTTTTATTCCAGGACTTCCCGCATGATGATGAAACGGGGGTAGTATACCCTAGCGTTGAACAGTCCGATGGCTCTTGTGGCGTTCACGTTGTAGGAGATGACATACCTGCCCGCTTCACTGAGCATCGGATGCATCTTGGCGTTGTAGGTGAAAGCGGCCATGAGTTCATCCGGTTCGGGGGCGACATAGATGATACGCATTTCATCGAAGGGCCCATAGGGCGTATCCGACAGGGCGTAGGCAACTCTTCCGCTTGTGGTGCTGTACATCACCGTGAGCATGTATTTGCCGGCGTAGGGTCCGCTTGGGATATGGGTGACACTCAGTTCGGGGGAGACTTCCCTTATGCCTTTCGCGCTTTGTTCGATGTCGCTTTGGAATGTCTCACCGTCGAAGAACTCGTAGCGATTGAAATTCTCGATATTTTCCGGCCGGACTCTCGCGACGGTGAGGTAGCGGCCATCTAAGTCCTTGTAGCCGTAGATATAAACATAAGGATCATCGACAGCGGAATGGTTGGCCATGTTCAAGACACCGGCCCCGTAGAAGATCTCACCCCCGTCTTCTGTGCGGACCTGTAGCGGTGTGTCCATATGGATGGCGTTTTCATAATCCAGCACGCCATCGACAATCGGGGTTTTGCTCATGCCGACCTTGTGGACTTTGAAATGGGCGCCTTCGTCCTTGACGAGGATCGGGAAGTTGTAGAAATAATCGCCTAGTACCAAGGAATCCTGGAGCCACAGTCGGCTGCTTTCCTCAATGGCATCGCTGGTCTTGTCGTAACCCGTTGCGCTGCTTGAAGCATGGATATAGGCGCCGTTGTCATCAAACAGCATGACCTTGCCGAGGCCGTAGGCGGAAGGTGTCGCTTCATGGTTGTCGGTGATTCTTATTTCCAGATAGCGCGCCTCGATGCCCGCAAGGTCGATGCTTCCCTCGCCGCTCACCGACTGCGGACCTGTGGGTTCGCCCGGGGCCTTTTCAAGCTCGAAGGTACCGAAATGACGCAGGTCGTCCCGGGTTTCGCCGTGATAGAGGTCGAAATGACGGATGCCGTGGGCGGGCATCTCATTATCGTTCCAAAAGTAAAGGCTGCCGAGTCGCTCGATGTCCTTCAAATCGAGGGTGATGGTGTCATGGGCCAAGTCCGCACCCCGCCACATCTGACCCGGTCCCCGGGTCGAAAGAAGAGCGGTGGGACGGTGGGTGTGGGTGAGTCCGATGCCGTTTGCGAGGTTCGAGGGGTGATAGCCGGTATAGAATCCGGGGTCGTAGACATTGCCCGGGTTGCCGGCCGCATCGCTGTGATAGACGAATTCGAGTCCTTCTTTGAAAGACAGAGCCGGGTCATGGTAGGCGAGGGTGTTGTTGACGAGTTTGTGGCTGTGTCTTAAGAAGTTGTGTTCATAGACCTCGCCGATGAAGGTGTCGCTGAAGATGAAGCCGATGTTGTCGGTGTCGGCGCCGATATGATTCACGCCGTGGGAGAGGTTGTAGGAGAAGATGCCGTCCGCACCGGTCCAGCCCGACATCCGGAAGAAGGGATCGGTGTGATAGGTCGAGGTTTCGATGATGTGCCCCGCACCGAGGATGAAGCGGACGTTGTTCAGGCCGAAATAGGGGCCCGATCGGTTGCCGGTGCCGGGGGTGCTATTGAAAATGAGACGGACAAAGCGCGCGTTTTCTTTGATGGTGAAGGGGGTGAGTTCCGGTCCCCACATGGGTTCGTTGTCCACGACGCGTTTGAAGGTGGTGCCGCCGACCGATGTTTCGATGGTGAGGTTTTTTAGCCGGTAATCATCATTGTCCAGATAGTTCAGGACCTCGATTGAGTTAATGGGATAGTTCGCATCGAGTTCGAAGGTCATGCGGTATGTGTTTCTGGTCGCGTCACTGAGGACAAGGGGCGCCTGACCGGCATTCTTGCAGGGGTCGATGAACTGATCGATTTGACCGTGCACCGTAGCGTTTTCGATATGGAGGTCCTTGATGGGAATCATATCGGCGATGTGCTCGGGTGTTTTCACCGTACAGTCCTTGATGTTCTCCCTTTCGATTCGCGGCGGGCTTTCTTTCAGCGTATCGCAGGCATAAATCGCAGATAGTGCGAGCAGTGACAGTACAAGGAGGAAGATGCGTTCAGCTTTCATGATTTTTCACTTGATAACTCAGGAAGGTTTCCTGAAGATTTCTTGTGATCTCAAGCAGGGACTGTTTGTCTTTCTGCGCGTCTTGGAAGGCGATCTGATACTCGAAGCGGTAGAAACCGCCGAGGTTGGTCTGGAAATTGGTCTCCCAGTAGTTGTTCATGATCCAGGCGTACTGGCGGTCGGTGTTGTCAAGACTGCCGTTGTGAATCTTGATCAGGCCGGCGTCGAGGCCGCCCATGTGCAAAAGCGGGGTATCGGGCATGGAGATGTGGATGCTTCTTTTCTCGCCGTTGATGGCGTAGCCGCTTTGGGTGGTGTAGAAAAGACTCTGGGTCTTAGGGAGCTGGTCGATGCGTGGACGGATGACGGCACCGCTTTTTTCCAGGTACAACGTCTCCTCGCTTTGGGTGGTGAAAGGCAGGGCGAGATAGAGGTTTTCCGGTTCCCAGACCGTGTCTTTCTGGATGATCAGGGCGACGTCCAATCGGGGCTGGTCGCGGTAGGTCATGAGTTCCACGATACAGTGTCTGGTGCCCTTCAGTTCGTATTTGAGCTGGACGCGGGCAATCAGGGGGCCTTTGTCCAGGACTTTGACGTTGATGAGGCGTCCGTAGTCGCGCAGGGTGGAAAAGAGCTTGCGGTTGCGGCCGTAGTCTTTTCTGACCTCGCTCATCTCGGGGACGTCGAACTTGTAGGTGTATTCGATTTCGCTGACTTCGTAGACCGGGGTGAAAAAGCCGCATTCGCTGTCTTCTCGCAGAAGGTTCTGACCGGTTTTTTTGTCTTTGAGGCTATGGATGCCTTCTTCCTTGTCCCATTCGATGCGCATGTGGGGCGTGTCGATGAAGAACTGGGTGGCGTTCAAGGTATTGTCGAGGTATGGCGAGACATAGTCATAGGTCGTATCCCGGGTGAAAAGGGGGTCGAGGGGCATCTCGGGCTCGGTTTTTTTCTCCGGCACGATTTCAAGAACCACCGATTCGAATGCGTTCAGGGACAAAAAGGCGTTGACCTCTTTGCGTTTCCTCTCATCAACCAGGAGTTGCTGGTGGGGGATGGTTTCTTTGGTCTTCGCATTGACGAGGCGGTAGCCGCCTTTGATGAGGAAATCATCCCACCAGTTGATGTAAAGCTTGACGGGGGCGGTTTTCGCTTTGGGGTAGGGATTGGTGATTTTGTAAAGCAGGGGCCGGCCGGCGGCTTTGGCCATCTCGCCCTTTGCCTCGGTGTAATCATCGATGAGGGTGTCTGATAGTTTTGAGGCCTTGTGGGCGAAAAGCTGGTTGCGCTCGTCCAATTTCTGGGCCATCTTGTTCCATGGTTCGCTGACACTGGTGAAATAGCCCCATGTGTGTTCGGAAAACATCATGAGGTTGTACTCGAGTTGTTCGAGCTTGGCTTCGCTGAAGGCGAACCCCGCGTCCTTGAGGTGGGTGATTTTCTTGTAGTTGCGCTGGGCTTCCTTGTAGGTCATGACCGCTTTCGGGGTCGAGGCGAAACCGTCTGACCACCAGTCGTTCCAGTCACCTTTGTGGGTTTCGAGTTTCAGGTTCTTCTTCCTGATGATGTCGAAGAAGTCGTTGAGACCGACCATCTCGAGTTCGATCTCGTCTTTGTATTTGTCGTTGAAGGCTTTGAGGGATTCCATGATGTGGGGATTGGGTGGGGCGTTGTCCACGAGCAGGCCCTTTGTCATGAGCGGCATGAAGTCATAGTCATAGCCCTGGGCGCGCATGCTTTCGATGTAGTCGTCCAGCCATTTTTTGGCGTAGGCGAGCTGCTCGTCGGTGATGATGGCGCGGGTGGTGTGGTTGCCTGCTTCATCCGTCTCGCCGATGACATCGGGCATGAGTCTGCTGACGTTGCCCTGGTTGTAGACATCGCCCTGCCAGACGAGGATTTTGTCCCCATTTTCGGTTTCCCAGTAGAAGGGGACGTGTTTCTTCTCGAAAGGGACGAAGCCGTGGTGGTTGTGGATGCAGGTGAAGAAATTCTTGAGCCCGGCGTCGATGAGCGCTTGGGCGTAACCCCAGGTCCAACCGTTGATGTCCATCGAGACGGCCGAATCGAGACGGATGTCATGGTCATCGGCGAAGGCTTTTCCTCTTTTGAGGTATTTGCGCAGGATATCCGGATCGACGAGGTCGGTAAGGTTCAGGTAGTTGCCGGCGAGTTGGATGTGGCCGTTTTTTATGGCAGTGAACAAACGCTCGTGCCACTTCTTGTCGGTGGCTTCAAGGAAACGCTCCAGTATCCAGTTGGTCTCGTTGGTCCAGACGAATCCCTCCCATTCCTTTCTTCCGGCCACGATGGCCTCGCTGATGGTGATCGCCTGTTTCAGATAATCGACATGGTATTTGGTGATTTTTTCCTGACGGTCGGTGTAACCGATGTCGGTGTGGGTCTGGTGCATCAGATAAATCTTCATCAAATCGCCTCACTGTCTTTGTTTTTTTTGCGGAACTGTTTGGGACTGGTGCCCACGTTCTTTTTGAAAAGGCTATAGAAATTGATTTCGTTGGAATAGCCGCATTCGAGCGCAATGTCCTTGATGGGTTTTTGGGTGGTGATGAGGTAGTGTTTCGCGAGATCGAGTCTGAAGCGGGTGATGTATTCATAGGGTGGCAGACCGACTTCCTTTTTGAAAAGTCTCGAGAAATGATAGACACTGTAGCCGACGAATTCGCTCAGGCCTTCCAATGTGATTTTCTTGTCGATGTTTTGTTCGATATAGAACAGGGCCTGGATGATGGCGTAGTTCTGGGGGTTCTCGATTTCGGTGCCGTAGTATTTCCGGGCATAGATCTCGACGAGAATGGCTTCTAGGTTCAAAGAGACATACGCGTCGTTCTGGACGTCGTAGGTGGAGAGTTCCTTGATTCTCACGAAGAACATCACGATGTTGGAGAAATCCGCGATGGAGCGTCCGCATTTCTGTGGCTCGACGATTTCATTGATGTAATCGGGGGCGAGCTTGCCGTCGAAAGCGGTCACATACATCGTGCAAAAACTGCTTGAAAGGCGGATGGGAATCTCTTTTTTGATGACGAGGAGATCATTCTTGGTCAGCGTGAAGACCTCGTTTTCGAGCGTGACGAAAAGCGCGCCTTCGGTCACATAGAAAAAATAGAAGGCATCGTTGCTGTTGAATGTTGCCGAATATTCCTCGGTGATGGTGAGCTGCGCGAAGTCGCGATAGTGAAAGAGGGTTTCCCTGGCGAATCCCTGGGGGTCGTTTTTCTCGTGCATCAGCACTTTGACATGGGGACTTTCAAACATCGTAATCACCTCGTATACGCTTTCATTTTAGATGAACATAGCTAATTTTACAATATATGGTGCAATCATGGCAAGAATAATTAGTAATTCGCATTTTTTGCTAGTTCTCTTTTTTAGGGGGTTTGGTATAATTGGGGTGATGAAAGAGGTGGTTTCAATGTATATCGGTATCGACGGCGGGGGCACGAAAACGAAGGTCATGCTCGCAGATGAGAACCTGGAGATTCTTTTTGAGGCCGAATCAGGTCCTTCGAGTATCCGCACCGTTGCGTTCGACATGAGTATCCACAATATCCAACAGGGCATCGAATCTTGTCTTGAAAAACACCCCGGTGTGGCCATCGAGGGGGTTTTCGCCGGACTTGGCGACGTGACGGGGGAAGATGACGGCAGGCGTGTCGCTGAACGTCTGCGTGAGATAAAAGGTCTTGAAAGTGCCTCCATCACCGTCAGGAACGATGTCTACAATGCCCACGCCGGCGCCCTTGAAGGCGAGGCGGGCATCGCGCTCATCATCGGCACCGGCAGCGTGGCCTTCGGTGTCGATGGTCATCAAAAGAGCCACCGCGCCGGGGGGTATTCCTACAAGGAGGGCGATCTCGGCAGCGCCTACGGTCTTGGCAGCCAGGCGCTCAGCGTTTTGGGCAAGGCCCTTGATGGGCGGGTGGAGAAAAGCCCCCTTATCGATACGCTGGTCGAGCATTTCGCCATTCGAAACTTCATGGATATGGTCGATATGTATGATGAATACCATACCCGGCGGACCGATGTCGCGAGACTCGCCAAGTATGTGACCAAGCATGCCGGTGAAGGTGACGAGAACGCCGTCGCCATCATCGAGACCGCGACCGATGAGATGATGCTGATGATCAAGGCGGTCGATCAAGCACTCGATCTCGACAAGAAACAGATCGGCATCATCGGTTCGCTCGGCAACGCGGACACCTATTACCGAAAGCGTCTGATCGAGAAAATCCATGATTATGACAAGGCGTACACAGTGTTCGAAGCGAGGCGCGATCCCGCTTACGGCGCTTGTGTCCTCGCCAAAAAGCTATCCGGACAATAAAAAAAGTCCCGCGAGGGACTTTTTTTGTTGTCTACTTTGTGACCCGTTGTTCGGTTTCTTTGTCGAAGAAGTGGATTTTGTTCATGTCGAGGACGAGGTTGATGGTGTCGCCGATGTTGATGTCGGTGCGGGCATCGACGCGGGCGATGACGTTCTGATCGCCGATTCTCGCGGTGATGTTGGTTTCGCTACCGAGCAGCTCGGCCACGTCGACCTTGAAGTCGACCTGGGCGTTCGGGTAGGCTTCTCTGACATTGTTGTCGTCATGGATGTCCTCGGGACGGATGCCCATGTTGATGGGCTTGCCGACATAACCTTGATCCTTGAGGATCTTGTATTTGGCTTCGGGGATGGTGACTTTGATGCCGTCGCCGACAAAGTGACCGTCTTCGTCGATCTTACCCTTGAGGAAGTTCATCGCGGGGGTGCCGATGAAACCGGCGACGAACATGTTGTTCGGCGTATCGTAGATTTCACTCGGGGTGCCGACTTGTTGGATGAAGCCATCATGCATGACGACGATTCTGTCGGCCATGGTCATCGCTTCGACCTGGTCGTGGGTGACATAGATGGTGGTGGTTTCGATTTTCGCATGGAGTTTGATGATCTCGGCGCGCATCTGGACACGAAGTTTCGCATCGAGGTTCGAAAGCGGCTCGTCCATAAGGAATACCTCCGCATTACGGACGATGGCGCGGCCCAAGGCGACACGTTGGCGTTGACCGCCACTGAGGGCTTTGGGTTTACGGTTGAGTAGTTCTTCAAGACCGAGGATTTTGGCGGCTTTTTGGACACGGTCCTGGATTTCCTGTTTCGGCATCTTGCGTAGTTTCAGGCCGAAAGCCATGTTGTCATAGACGCTCATGTGCGGATAAAGGGCGTATGACTGGAAGACCATCGCGATGTTTCGGTCTTTCGGGGCGACGTCGTTGACGCGTTTGCCGTCGATATAGAGGTCGCCTTCGGTGATTTCCTCTAAACCGGCGACCATCCTCAGTGTGGTCGACTTTCCGCACCCTGATGGGCCGACGAAGACGACGAATTCCTTGTCTTCGACATCGAGGTTGAAATCGGCGACGGCCTGCACGTCACCGTCGTAGATTTTTTTGATATTTGTGAACTTCAATTGTCCCATTGTCTTGATCTCCTTTTTATACAAACTGTTTTCATTGTAAAGGATTACTGGGCGGAATGATATGGGCAATGTGCACAAAAATCATAAGGTGAAAAGCAGATAGAAGACCATGAGTCCCTTGAAACGCCTTACGGCGATGCCGGTGAGCGCTTCGATCTGGTCGATTCTGTATAGGAGGGTGTTGCGGTGGATATAGAGGTTCGCGGCCGCGACGGTGTGGTTCATGTCCGCCTCGACGAGTGAAAGCGCGGTGCTGATGGCGCTTTGGGAAAGCATGCCGGTGAGGGTTTTCCTCAGTGTTTTTTTCGTCTTCTCATCGTGCATGATCATGCTGAGCACGAGGCCTTCCGCATCATACTCATCATAAGGAAGGTGCGAAAGGTGATAGACGAGCAGGTCCTTGTCGATCCAGGAAAGCAGGGTTTCGGGAAGGTAGGCCATGGTGAGATTTTCCTCGAAGTCGGTGATGATCAGGTTGCGCAGATCCTCGATGGCGGGCGGTTCTTCGAAAGCGGGCAGTCTGAAAAGGAAAGTGTCGTTGGCGAGTTTTTCCTGGCTGGCGCCTGGAAAAAAGCCATCAAGGACTTCCCTGATGGCGCTAAGCGGTTTTTGTTTGTGGATGAGAAGGCAGTACTTATCCATGGTCATTCCCCTTTATCTCGCAGCGGCGAATATCGATGCCGCCTTTTCTTCATCAACCTTGATCATATGGCCGACGGGACCAAGGGCCATGATGTTTTTGACCATGCGGTCGATGTCGTTGTCCGTGAGATCGACATCTTCATCGCTGAAACGCACGGGCGCGCCGAAGTGACGGAACATGTCCCTGATGACGCCGATGACCTTGGCGGGTTCCGTGACATTGAACAGGGCCTCGCCGAGCATGGAAAGACGCTTTGACATGGTTTCGGGGTTGTGTTTTAGAGCGATTTCCATCCAGGCGGGCTGGATGATGGAGAGGGCGAAGCCGTGGGTGATGTCGTAATCGACGGTGATCGGATAAGATAGCCTGTGCGAGGCCCAGTCGCCCTGCTTGCCTTGCTGAAGCAACCAGGAAAGCGCGATGGTCGCGGCCCATGAGATGTTGGCCCGGGTCTCGTAGGAATCCTCGCCGCTAAGGATGCGGTTCAGATTCTCGCGGACGCTTTTGATGATGCCGAAGGAAAGATAGTCGCTTGTCTCGGTGCGCGGGGTCACAGAAAAATACTGTTCGAAGACATGCATCATGATATCGATGCCGCCGGCGACGGTGTGGTGGGTGGAAACGTTCATCGTATAAGTGGGATCGATGATGGAAAATACCGGTCTTAGAAGCGGGGAGGCGGTGCTGCGTTTGTCGTCTTCTTCCGCGTTCGAGATGACGGTATTACCGTTGGTCTCGGTACCGGTACCGGCCAAGGTCAGGATGACCCCGACGGGCAGGGCGGTTTTGAAGGCGGCGCGTTTCATGAAGACATTCCAAACGTCTTCTTTCTTCAGTTCATGCGAAAAGGCGATCGCTTTCGCGCAGTCGACGACGCTGCCGCCACCGGCGGCCAGGATGAAATCGATGCCTTTTTCCTGGATGGTCTTCTGCCCGCTCAGGACACTTTTGAGATCAGGATTGGGTTTGACACCGCCTTCTTCATAGAGTTCGATGCCCAGACTCTGAGCGGCCTCGACAATCTCGTCGTAGATGCCCATGGTCTTGATGCTCTTTCTTCCGTAGACAAGCAGCATGCGCTTTGTCCCCTGGTTTTTTAGAAGCTCGGGCAGCTTTTTTATCTGGTCTTTGCCGAAGACGATTTCTGTAGGCAGTGCGTAGGTGAAATTCTCCATGTTATCACTCCTTATGTCAATTATAACATATTATCCGGTTCATTTTTCCATTTATGGCGTGCTTGATGTCTTTTGAAAACGTCCAAAAGTCTAAGGGCATTGACTCCGACTTGTCGTATCTTCACGGCACAAATCTTGACAACTTATTGTACTCATGCTAATTTTCTTTGAAGAGGTGGTAAGATGAATGTTTCGGATGGTCTTCCGTTTTTCAAGAACCTTCCCGTATCATTGCAGGAAAGACTGAAGTCCCAGGCGACTGTGCGGACGTACGATGTGGATGCGGTTCTCACCGATGATGCGCATCTTTGCGAGCATCTTTTCGTTGTTGAATCGGGGCTGATCAGGGTCCACCGCACGGATGAACAGGGTCGCACAGTCACACTTTATGATGTAGGAAAGCATCAGGTCTGTATGAAAAATCTGAGCTGCATGACCGGAAATGTTCCCTACGAGGCTCGGGCCGTTGCTAAGATGAAGACGACGGTGGTCATGATTCCAAGAAAGATTGTGGTCAATCACCTTTTCGAAGCCAAGGCGTTTGTGCTTTTCATGTTGAAAAGCACGATGGTGACGATGGATGAAATGATTGGGCATTACGAGGCGATGAGTTTCTCTCCCGTTGGCCGCCGGCTCGCCTTATATCTTCGTAAGCGGAGCGCCCAGTTTAAAATCCGAACGCTTTATGTGACGCACATGGAGATCGCCATGGAAATCGGGACTTCGAGAGAGGTTGTCAGCCGGCACCTCAAAGGGCTTGAGGACGAGGGTTATATCAGCTTGACAAGAGGTAAGATAAAGATTGATAATATATGGTCCGTTATGTGACATCCGTCACAGTCAACGGACCCTTTTTATGTCATAATGATTCTGGAAAGAATCAAACTCAAGGAGTGTTACAATGAACAAATCATTAGGCATCAATCTGAGTATCGGTATCGGCGCACTGATCGCCGGTATCCTGATCACCCTCGTCATCCTTTATATGTCGGCCCCGGGCATGATGATGATGGAGGACGAATCGAAATACGATTTTGAAGAGACTGTCGACCGGTTCGAGACTGCGGTGAATGAAGCAGGATGGAGCATCGCCGGCCATCATGACATGCAGGCCGTCCTCGACAGTCACGGGCATGATATCATCAATATCGAGATTTTCGAACTGTGTTCATCCAAATATTCGGCGCAAATCCTCAAGCTGGATGATGAACGCATCGTCTCGCCGCTGATGCCCTGCAGGATTTCCATCTATGAAAAAAGCGATGGCAAAACCTATATCGGACGCATGAATTCCACACTGATGGCTAGACCGTTCGGCGGTGTCATCAACGAGGTTATGCAGCAAGCCGCGATGGAAACCGAAGAGATTCTTGACGGCCTTATAAACTAAGGCGGTATCCTTCTGATGAATACCAGCCGACACAGTGCATGTGTCGGCTGGTATTTTTTCATTTATGAAACAGTGTCAGGTTGCTGTTCGCCATAATTCACCGTGTTGGGCGGCTCGCGTTTTTCTGTTGGGGACCATGTTATTCTAGCGCGGCCAACGAAGCACGGTCAATCTTCACACATATAACGCTTCTCATGCCATAAAGCGTTTTTATCTTCAGTCTTTATCACTTGAAAAAACAGCGCTACCCTAGTACACTATATGTATATCAAAACACAGACAAACTGAGAATTGAGGCTCGCTATGAAAGTAGATTACACAAATTCGATTGTCAACCTGACCTCATCCCTCTTCAAGCACCATGGTGTGAAACCGTTCCATCCGACTCTGGATGTGATCGACCAGTACCTGAAGAAGGGGTATAATCATGTCGCGCTCATTGTTCTCGACGGGTTCGGTGAGAACCTGTTGGAGCATCACAAAGAAGAGACCCGCTTTCTGCAGTCCAGGAAAGTCGGGACCATCACCTCGGTCTATCCTTCGACCACCACTGCGGCGACCACGGCCTTCCTGACCGGACAGACGCCTTATGAGACCGGTTATCTCGGCTGGTTCCAGTTTTTCGAGCGGGAAAGTCTCCATTACACCATCTTCATGGACGAGGATTTCTATGATTCGGACAAGAATATACCGGTAGGCTTTTATGAGAAACATTTCAAGCGCGAGAACTTCATCGAGACGATCAAGAAAGACTCGCTGACCAAAGCGAAAATTTTCTTTCCCTCCACGATCGACAAGAGTGGCTATACATCATTCGAAGACGGCATGAAGAAACTGAGTCAGTTTCAAAAAAGCTCAGAGAAGACACTCAGCTACTTCTACTGCATCGAACCCGATTCGACCGAACATGTCGCCGGTGTCAAAAGCAAAGAGACAAAAGCGAAGGTCAAAGAGTTCAACGACGTGCTCCAGGACCTGAGCGGGCAGCTCGACGAGGACACCCTGCTCATCGTCACGGCCGACCACGGTCTCACCGATGTCACGCCAATCAACCTTTTTGACTACCATGACCTGACCTCGACGTTCAGACATCTACCCGCCAACGAACCGCGGATGACCAACTTCTTCATCAAAGAGGGGATGCATGAGCATTTCATCAACTTCTTCGATGGCCATTTCGGTGACCATTATGACCTTTACACGAAAAACGAGTTTCTAGCGAAACGGTTCCTCGGCACCGGCGAGAAAAGCCATCTCATCGACATGTGCTTGGGTGACTTCATCGCGGTCGCAAGAGGCCAGTATTTCTTCAAACTATCGGATAAGAAAGAATTTCTTGCCCATCACGGCGGCATGACGGATGCGGAGATGTTTGTCCCGCTCATTGTCATTGAGAACAAGGAGGACCGAAAATGAGTATTTTTGAAAAAAGCCGCCAGGATTCATTTTTCAAAACCAACCCCGTCAACGGCGTCATGGCGATTTTGGTCACCCTCGTCTTTCTCATCACCATCACGGGTGATCAGCAGTTTTACTTCAACCGCTTCGCCCTGCATGGTTACTGGGTCTTGGAGATGGGTGAGTGGTGGCGGATGATCACGGTGATGTTCTTGCACGGTGGAATCATGCACTACGCATTCAACACCTTCTTCGGTCTTTATGTCATCGGCAGTGCGCTTGAGCGCCTGATCGGACCGCTACGCTACTTCGTTGTCTTTTTCATCGGTGGTCTGCTGGCGTCCGGGGCCGTGGTTCTTTGGGATCTGATGGGGGATTTCGAGGGGCCGCCGACCGTCGGGGCGAGCGGCGCGATTTTCGCGGTGCTCGGCATGTTGCTCTATATCACCATCAACCGTCCGCAGTGGCTCACCCCCCGTGATGCTTCAACCATCAAGGGATTTGTGTTCCTCAACGTGGTGTTCACCTTCTTAGCCCCGAACATTTCCATTCCGGGCCATATCGGCGGGTTGATCGCCGGGTATCTCATCGGGCTCATCATGAGTCCTAAAAAACCGCATTCACCGCATGGAAGTAGTGACTTCTCCGATCCTTACGAATATGGCTACATCGATCCCGGAAGCCTCGATGACATCGACGAAGTCGAGGATGAAGACGAGGATGACGAGGATCCTTTCGCCCGTTACGATAAGAATGATTTTTGACGCGCATGTGAAAATGCGCGTTTTTTTCTGCCGTTATGGTGCTATAATGGATAGTGACATTACCCAGAGAGGATGATGATTCATGGAAACAACCGTATTCATTTTGATTCTTGCGGTCTATGTCCTTTTGAAGGGCTTCGACCTTTTCACCGGTTACCTGAACAACAAGGCCAGAGACAGGAAGATTCCGGACATCGTCAGCGATGTCTATGACAAAGAGGATTACGAGAAATGGCGCGCCTACACGAAAGAGAACCACCGTCTCAAACTTCTAAGCAGTCTCATAGGGTTCGCCGTCATCTTCGCGATGCTCCTCTTCGGCGGATTCACGGCGCTCGCCGCGTTCACCTTGGACAACTTCCAAAGCCCTTATGTGCGGACGCTCATCTTCATCGGCATCCTCTACGGCGCCTTTTTCCTGATGTCGCTCCCGTTCAACATCTACCGCGTGTTTTCAATCGAGGAGCGCTACGGTTTCAACAAGACGACACCGCAGACATTCGTAAAGGATTTGATCAAGAGTCTTTTGCTCACGATCATCTTTTCCGGTGGTGTGCTTCTGCTGTTGGTCCATATCTTTGAAAACTTCGGCAATCTGTTCATCCTGCTGAGTTTCATCGCGCTGATGGTCATCTCGCTTGTGATCAACATCGCCTATGTCAAAGTGATCCTACCGCTTTTCAACAAGCTCACCCCGCTTGAAGACAATGAATTGAAACAAAAAATCCAGGCCATCGCCGAATCGGAAAACTACGCGATTAAGAAAATCCACGTAATGGACGCTTCAAAACGTTCCACGAAGCTGAACGCGTTCTTCTCCGGTTTCGGCCGGTTCAAAAACGTCGTGCTTTTCGACACATTGCTTGAGAAGATGGACGATGAAATGATTCTGAGCGTCCTCGCCCACGAGATCGGGCATGCGAAGCACAAGGACGTGGTGAAAAACATCTTCTTCTCCGCGTTCACCCTCGCGGTGATGCTTTCACTGCTTTATTTGTTTCTGACAATGGATATCTTCTACCGTGCGTTCGGTCTCGAACAGTTCCATTTCGGTTTCCTGCTTGTGATTTTCGGGATACTGACCGGGCCGGTGAATCTCTTGATCGGCATCATCGCCAACAAGTTCTCGCGCAAAGCCGAATACAAGGCCGACGCCTTCGCCGCAGAGAAGACGACCGCCGAAGACATGATCAAAGCGCTCAAAGTGCTCGCCCGGGAAAACTACGCCGACTTGACCCCGCACGAACTCTATGTCTTTTTGCATTATTCCCACCCGCCAATCAAGGAAAGAATCCGTGCCCTCGAGGAATGATACGATGAACGAGAGAAACACCCGCATCATCCATGCCCTGCTTTCCCAGATCAACATCAGAAGGACCGGCGCTGTCTTCACGGCGCTTTTCTTCGTCGAAGCCGTTTTTCTGCTTTATGTCGAGCGGCTCAGGCTGCGCGAGGCGACGGGTGAGATCTACGAGCTCATCACCGTTTCCTATCTGCTTCATCTCACGCTCGCCATCTTCCTCGCGACCATGGTGGTGGTCTTTTATGTGTTCGAAAAGAAAATCAAGGTTCCCTACGGTCTTTACCGCCGACTGCCGCTTCTCAGTGTCTTCGTGGTCCTCATCATCAGTGCCGTGATCTCGATTTTCGATCAGATGACCACGGGCCATGTGATGATGTTCGGCGGGAAACTGCTCATCTTCGGTTTTCTGCTCTATATCAGGCCACCGTTCAACTTTCTTCTGTTCGGTGTGCCCTATCTGCTTTTCGTCACCGGCGTGACCGCATTTCAGACAGACGCGGAAATCGCGCGCACCCACGGTATCTACTCGCTTGCCATCTTCACCGGCGTCCTGTTCGCCTCGGTGAGTTTCTACCGGCTCAAGGTGGGCGACCTCGACCACCGGCTCAATCTCAAGCAACTCAACAAAAAACTGAAGACCCTTTCGACCATCGATCCGCTCACCGAACTTCCGAACCGCCGCTATTTCGAGAAACAGATCCACTATGAGATGGCGATCAACCGTCGTTATCAACACGTCTCCACGCTTTTGATCGTTGACATCGACCATTTCAAGGCCATCAACGACACCTACGGTCATCACGCCGGCGACACCGTGCTTCAGGAACTGGGGGCGCTTCTCAAAGAAAATGTCCGTGAATCGGACACGGTCGCACGCTGGGGCGGCGAGGAATTCATGCTTCTGCTTTCGCACACCGACCTCAAAGGCGCCGAGATTCTCGGGTCCCGCCTGCTTAAGACGATCGCGGACAACGTCTTCATGAAGGGTGACCGGGATATCGCCATCACGGCGAGCATGGGCATCACCCTGCTTGAAAACACCGGCGAGGAAGGCTTCAAGAAAAGCTATCAGACCGCGGATAAGGCCCTCTATGAATCAAAGAAAAACGGACGCAACCGGCTGACCATAAGAACGCCATAAAAAAGGACACAGTCTGGCTGTGTCCTTTTTTGTTAAAGGGGCGACTTGAGTGAGACTTCATAGATATTCAGCCGTTTCGAGAACTCGACGAAGGCATCGATATAGACCACTTCGTCGGTCTCGATGATGTCGAAGAGGTCATCATTGTCCTTTTCAAGCGAAAGGCCCGGATTTTCACGCAACCGGATATAGGCGGTCCGCTCGTGTCCGACGATGATGGTCTTGCCTTTGACGGCGGGCAGCCTCGACTGATAGTTCCACACAAAGCCTTTTCGGTCCTGTTCTCTCCAGTCGTCTTTCGAACCGTCGACCCCACCGTGGGTGAAGATGTAGTCTTCCTTCTCGATATATAAAGGCATCGCCTTGAGCCAATCGAAAAGCCGGGGATGGTTCTTGTGGATCTTCTTGTGGATCGTCTCCAGTTTATCAGGATTAAACGCCATGTCGCTGAACGCTTCAAGCGTGACGTCGTGGCCGTTGTGGACGGCGTTGAACTCGACCATGGAGAAATCGCCTTCCAGAAATTCAAGCAGGAAAAGGTCGTGGTTGCCGAGGATGAAGGTGGCTTTCTTTTTATCGTGCAGGTCGATCAAGTACTCGAAGACCGCTTTGTTCTGCATGCCTCTGTCGAAATAATCGCCGAGACAAAGCAGGTGGTGGGTTTCGTCGTTCGGGTCGAAGCCGGCGTCTTCGAGTGCGTCTTTGAGGACATCGGCATGCCCGTGGATATCGGATGTGATGAAGAGTCTTGTCATGGTATCACCTAGCCTATGATTGTTTTTTTGCGGAATGTCTTCTTGAAGTCCTTGGCGAAATTCTCGGTGTTCTCATCGGTGAACTTGCTTTTAAAGAACTTCGGCATGACCTCGGGCTTCAAAGTGAGACGGTGGGCGCCGGCGCGAAGGACGTCGGCCGCGTTCGTCTTCGATTGAAGGGAGGCCGCCATGATGATGGTGCCGGGATAATCGCGGTCGATGATCTGGCGCAGGTTCTTGATGAGGGTGACCGGATTCTGACCGCTTTTGATGAGTCGCTCGATGTAGATGATGATGGTGCCGGCGCCGCAGCTCATCGCCATCAGCGCCTGATGAAAACTGCTGACGGCCGTCGCGGCGATATCGGTGTCGTGTCTGAGTGTCTTCATGAGTCTGTAACCGGCTTCAGTCGCAGGTATTTTGATGGTGAGCGGTGCGTCGATCTCCAGTTTTAGACGGCTTGCTTCCTTGAACATGGTCTCATAATCAAGGGCGGTTATCTGGATATAGAGTCTTTTGCCCTCGGTGATTTCCCTGATGGTTTTGAGGTGGGCGAGAACGTCATTCTGCGAAGCCTTGGCAAGCAGTGAGGGATTGGTGGTCACGCCGAGGATGTTGTAGGTTTTCTCGATGGACCGGATGGCTTTCGGATCGGCGCTGTCGATCAGGTACATGGCATCACTCCTCATTCGGGTCGTTCTTAATTTCATTATAGCACGGCCGGCAAAACGGATAAATCGATATGCGAAGCCTAAAAAAAAGACGCTTTCGCGTCTTTTATTCGGTGAAGTAGACAATGGTGCCTGTTTTCCCTTTGACGGCGTCCGCCGCGTTTTCAAGCGAGGCGATGATCGCTTGGGCTTCGGGTTTGTGGGTGACGAACTCAACGGCGGCCTCGACTTTCGGCAGCATGCTGCCGGGGGCGAAGTGGCCTTCGTTGATGAAGTTTCTCGCCTCGATGGTCGACATCTTATCGAGGGCTTTTTGGGCGGGTTTGCCGAAATCAAGCAAGACACGGTCGACGGCGGTCAGGATGATGAGGCGGTCGGCCTCGATGATCTCAGCGAGTCGAGCGCTCGAGGCGTCCTTGTCGATGACCGCGGGAATACCACCGTAGATGCCTTCTTCCTTGATGACGGGGATGCCGCCGCCACCGGCGGCGATGACAATGTTTTTGTCCTTGAGAAGCGCCTTGATGCTGTCGGATTCGATGATGTCGACGGGTTTCGGGCTCGGTACGACGAAGCGGTAGCCACGTCCGCTATCCTCGACATAAGGCAGATCGATCTGTTTTTTCATCTCTTCGATCGCTTCTTTGGTGTAGAACGCGCCGATTGGTTTGGTCGGGTTGTCGAAGGCGTCGTCATCCTTGTCGACAAGGGTCTGGGTCACAACGGTCGTGACGTTTTTCCTGATTCCGCGGTTTTCCAAGGTGGTGCGGATACCGTTTTGCAGGTGATAGCCGATATAGCCTTGGCTCATCGCCCCGCATTCGGGAAGGGGCATCAGGGGAATATTTTCCTTGATGCGGCTCGCCTCGTCAAAGGCGCTTTGGATCATGCCGACTTGCGGACCGTTGCCGTGGACGATGACGACCTCATGGTTGTCTTCGACCAAATCGGCGATGCTTTCGCTCGTGTTCTTCACAAGTTCGATCTGTTCGGCTGGGGATTTCCCCAGGGCGTTTCCGCCGAGTGCGACTACGATTTTCATGTTGTTCCTCCTATGATATTATGCGGTATGTTTGCGTTTTCATACTCACTTTATATAATGGGCCAAACGCTTTTCGATGTCAAGTCTTTAAAGGTGAAAAGAGTAGCTTCCGCTACTCTTCAAGGGTTGTGAAAGTATAGGTGATGAGCACTTCATCGGTGTAGGTCTCTTCCAAGAAATCATAATCGGCGATGACCTCGATGGTGTAGGCAGTATCCGGTTCGAGATCGGGTATGGTGATTTCAGTATAACCGTTGGTGTGCAGGCCGTCTTCGTCCTTGGTGAGTTCGAAAACCCACTGGTCCAATTCGTCAGTGACCAGGACACGAAGTTCGGTCATCCAACCATCGTGCTCATAGACGGTCAGTTCGAACGTGATGTCGGTGGCCGAAACGACGATGTCGGTCATTTCCGCGAAGGGTTCGGTCGTGGTCTCGCCGGTAAGCTCGAATTCATAGAACGTGATCACTTCGGCGACTTCCTCACCCGCTATCTCATATTCGGCATAGACCTGGATCTCATAGAGTCCCGGTTCGGGGACGAAGAAACTCACGTCATGGTTCGTGCCATCGGTGATGATGCCGTCGGCGTCACCGAACGTATCGATGATATCGCCGTATAGGATTTGCTCGACGAGACGGATCTCATAGACCTCGATCCGTTCATCGGGGTCTTCGGTGTAGACATCGAAGGTGATGATGTTTTCTTGGATAATGGGGTTTCTGATTTCTGCCCAGGGCTCCTGGTCGGCGGCACAGGCCGCGAGGACAAAAGCAATGATGGTGATGAGCGTCAATTTCAATATTTTCATGATAGCCTCCTTGTTGTTTCGCTGGTCTATGGAAAATGTGCATGTGCTTACCTTTATTTTAGCATAGCTTGCGCGTGCATACAAAAAAGACACAAATCAAAATCCCTACCGGGCGGGACAATAAAAGCGGGGATCGTGCGGCGCCGGCGGGACGCGCCATGCCGGCTAGGCGGTGCTGGCGCGCTTGATTCTTTTTAATCTATTTCGAATCCATGGGTTGCGATCACCCGGGAGATTCGCTCACCGTCGCGGTCGTAATCGGCAAAGAGCCGAAGCTCATATTGGCCTGGTTCTGTACCGATGGCGATGGTGGCAAAGACATTGCCGGTCGAAATCGCCGAGGCTCGGATGATGACTTCTCCATGCTCGACCAGTTCGACGACACGGTATTCATAGTAATCGATCAGGTCATCGGGGTCAGCGGTTTGGACATTGAACCGGAGCTGTCCTTCTTCGAACAGGGCGTCATTGATTTCTGCTTGCGGTTCTCTTTGGGCATAGGCCGCAAGAAATAAAGTGGTGATGGTGATCAGCGTCAGTTTCAGGATTTTCATGATGGCCGCCTTGTCCTATGGTTTCTTTTGAGGTTGCCTTCGCTTTAAAACAGCGAAGGCACCGGATGGGCGCAAGTCTCACAGGGAAGGAATATCGTCTTCACAGGGCGCGGGATCATCCTCAGGGGGTGTCCCTCCGTGGTCGCCGAGGATGAAGCGTCTCGAGGTAAGAATGTGTTCATAGACCGCATCGTCATAACCATAGACGACACGGAGCTTCACACGGTAATCACCCGGGGCGAGGTCGCAGACACCGAGGTCGCGGGTGATGGCATCGGTTCTGATGCGATCTTCGTCGAATGAGAAAAGATGGGTGTCATCACGGTAGAAACGTAGCTCCGTCTCTATGACCATGTTCATGGGGTCTTCCATGCTCAGATCGAAGACGACATGGTCAAGGCCGATGATGATGTTGGCGATGTGGGCGCTTGGGAAAGTGGGGGCTTCCCCTTCGATTTCAAACAGTTCATTCACAAGCGAACGGCTATAGCGTTCGCCGTCTTTTTCATATTCGGCATACGTTCTGAAGGTGTAGAAGCCGGGGCTGAGGTCTGTGAACGTGATGGACGGGTTGCGGCCATGCGTCGTGATGCCGTCGTTTTGCGTCAAAACGGCGACGGTTTCGAGGTCCTTGATGAGTTCGACACGGTAGAAATCGATGAGACGTCCGGAATCGATGGTACGAAGATCGACAGTGAGGGTGTCCTCGCCGACCTTGAAGGCCTCGATTTCCGCACGGGGATGGTCCGTGGGTTCACAGGCGCTCAGAAAAAGCGCGCTGAGCAACAAAATCACGGTTTTGAGGGCCTTCATCCTGTCATCTCCCTTCAGATCGTTCTATCTTCATTCTACCATAACCGGGCTGTAAAAAAGAAAAAAACACCACGGAAATGGTGTTTTAGATGCTTACGTCATGTTGGTTCAGAATTTCAAGTCCCTTGTCGAGGACATCGCGCTTGTTGTCCATATCGAGGATCTCGCTGACGATTTTCTTGTGGGAGTCGCTTTCGATGCGGTGCTGTTTGGCGGTACGGTATTTTTTGGCGGGTTGATCCGGTTGGTCCCTGCCAATCTCCATGGTGGTCAGGATATCGACTAGAACGAACTTCTCCTGCTTGACGAGGAACTTGCGGAACTTTTCAAGTGCTTCGGCTTCTTCTTCGGTCGGCGTGTGGCGCATGGGGCGTTCTTCATCGGGTGTTTGTGCCTCTTCGAGTTTATCCAGTTGCTTGTAGAATTTCTTCAGTGCCTTGCGGGTTTCTTTTTTTAGGTTTTCCATTTCTTTAAGGGGTTTCATCGTATCAATTCCTTATCTATAGTTTTGTTCTTGCTTTTTCAATAATCCTAAGGTAATATTCAATCACGGTCATATGGGAAGGGGATATCGGTGATTTCGGTCGTACCGATATTGATGACGGCGATATCGACTTTTCTGAAGGCGCCGTTTGGTTGGATGACTTCCATGGTCATGAACAGTTCCCCGTCGTTTACATTGATTTTGAGGCTGACCAGTTCGATCTCAGAAGCGTCTTCCATGATCTTGTCGAAATACTCATCTTTCAGTTCATAAAAACCATCGCTGTCTTTTTCGAACCAGGCGCTTTCCATGTCGAGCGGATCGACTTCGGGTTCATCATCAAGGTCCCCGTCCGGCAGTTTCTGTCTGACCCAGTTCCCGTCCTGGGCGTGCGGTGGCACCATCCAAAGGTAACGGCCGTCGCTCTCGTTGACGATATAGTATTCTTCCATCCCTTCGGCATTGCCCGTCAGGCGGTTCATGAAATAGCTGATGTCGCCGTCGACCATCTGCACGTTTTCACTGACGATGCCAAGACCGAGGTCCATCTGGGTGGTCAGGGTGAAACTATTGGATTCCTTGATCTTCTCAAGCACATCATCCAGGCTTTCTTCACGGCATCCGGTGAGGAAGAACGCGGCGATGAGCACTGTCACAAGTGTCATTATTCTTTTCATCATTTACACTCCTCAAATTCATATCATGCATCATTATATCACGAAATCATCAAATGTCATGAAATTTATCAAACGATTTCACCATACTGCGTGAGAAAGCCGCCAGGTTGAATAAGACGGCGTTTTATACTATAATGGGTGGGATACACATGACCGATACCGACAAGAAAGGGTGTTCGCTATGATTAGCAAACAAAAAGAAATCTCGCAAAAGAGGGCAGCCGAACTGAAATCCAGAATCGACGATTACTTGGAAGCGAGAAAACATATTCCAAGGGGTCTTCAGAAAAAAGAGGAAATAAAAGCCCGCAAACAAAAGATCATGGACGTACTTTCCGCAACCGAGGAAAACTGGCGCGACTACAAGTGGCAGCTCAAAAACCGTATCCATGATGTTGAAATCCTGAAGGAGATCATCAACCTCACCGAGGATGAGATCAACGCCATCAAGGAAGTCGATGCGCGGTACCGCTGGTCGATCTCCCCTTATTATCTTTCACTCATCGATCCGGATGAGGTCTTCGACCCCATCAAACTGATGGCGATGCCGAGCTTCTTGGAGGTCGAAGACACCTACACCAACCTAGACCCTATGAACGAAGAATACACCAACCCGGCCGGGACCATCACCAGACGCTACCCCGACCGCCTCATCATCAATGTCACCAACGAATGCGCGATGTATTGCCGCCACTGCCAAAGAAGACGCAACATCGGCAGCGAAGACCTCGCCAAACCGCGAAGCCTCGTCCAGGAGTCGATCGACTATATCAAAGACAATCCCGAAATCCGCGACGTCCTCATCACCGGCGGCGATCCGCTCACGCTCTCCGATTCACAGCTCGAATGGATCATCTCGCAGCTGCACGCGATCGAGCATGTCGAATACATCCGCCTCGGCTCAAGGACACCGGTCACCCTGCCGCAGCGCATCACCGACAGTCTCGTGACGATGCTCAAAAAATATCATCCCATCTATCTAAACACGCACTTCAATCACCCAATGGAAATCTCTGAAGAAGCAAAGGAAGCCTGTGAAAAACTCGCCGACAACGGCATCCCCGTCGGCAACCAGGCGGTACTCCTAAACGGCGTCAACAACGATAAGTTCGTCATGCGCACCATGAACCAGGACCTGCTCAGAATCCGTGTCAGGCCCTACTACCTCTTCCACGCCAAGAGCGTCCAGGGGACCAGACACTTCAACACCTCGATCGATGACGGCATCGAGATCATGGAGTATCTGCGCGGCTACACCTCAGGCATGGCGATTCCGACCTACATCGTCAACGCCCCGGGCGGTAAAGGCAAGACCCCGATCCTTCCCGAATACCTCATCTCGAGGGGCAAAGACCATTTCACCATCAGAACCTGGGAAGGCGAAGTGCTCAAACATGAGAACCACCCCACCGTCGACATCAAAAAAGCCATCCGCAAACAAAAATGACAGTCATCCGGCTGTCATTTTTTTCATTACTTATCGAGGATGCCTTCCAAGTACTTCCTGAAGGTCTCCCCGAGGTCATCACGCCTGAGCGCGTATTCGACCGTGGCCTCCAAGAACCCCTGCTTATCACCCACATCATAACGGCGCCCGACGAAGTCATAGGCGAACATCGTCTCCTTCTTGGCGAGCACGGAAAGCGCGTCGGTGATCTGGACCTCCCCGCCTTTACCGGGCGCGGTGGTTTTCAGCACCTCGAAGATGCCCGGGGTGATGATGTAGCGGCCGAGAATCGCGGCGCGTGAGGGCGCTTCATCCGGGGCCGGTTTCTCCACGAGACCGTTGACACGGTAGAGTCTCTCTTTGACGGCTTTTCCGTCGACGATGCCGTATTTGTGCACCTGATCGGCGGGTACGGTCTGTACTCCAAGGATGGAGACCCCCTTTTTCTCATAGACCTCCATCATCTGTCTCAGACAGGGTTTTTCCGGGTTGTACACGATATCGTCCCCGAGCAACACCGCAAAGGGCTCATCGCCCACGAAACGTTCGGCACGTCCGATCGCATGACCGAGACCGTTGGCTTCTTTCTGCCTGATGGTGTGGATGTTCACATTCCGCCAGATCGAACGCATCGTCTCGAGCGTCTCCTGGTCGCCCTTTTTCTCGAGCTCGGCTTCGAGTTCATAGGATTTGTCGAAATGATTCTCGATCGCCGCTTTGTTGCGGCCGGTGATGATCAGGATATCCTCGATGCCGGAATCGACGGCCTCTTCGACGATATATTGAAGCGTCGGCTTGTCGACAATCGGCAGCATCTCCTTGGGTATCGCTTTGGTCGCCGGCAGGAATCTCGTGCCGAGGCCGGCGGCGGGTATGACGGCTTTTCTTACTTTCATCTTGTTCCCCTCCTAATTTCTCACATAATCACATTATAACAAATAACCCATCCATTTAAAAAAATAATTCCGTTCATCAAAAAAACAGCACTCCCGGAAAGGAGTGCTGTCTTATGAATCAAAGATACTGATGATAATGATCAGTTAGAATATTCATTCCAGGAGATGTTGTTGAATGTTGCCTGTTGATTACCGTCAGGACCAACCGCGACGATTTTCACGGTGACGTTTCCTTCAAGTTCGAGTCCGGTCAAATGGAACGTGTGGACGGTGTCATCGGCACCACTTTCTGCCCCGAATTCGGGAATCTCATAAACGTCGGTGGTACCATCATGGGTGATGTGGACCTCATACGTTCTTGCTACAGCACCGGTAAACGCTTTACGGTACTCGAAATAGAACTCATCCAAACCATTCGTAAAAGTAGTTTCAATCGAGGATGGTTCATCGGCGCGTCTAAGCATGATGCCGCCACCATCAATATCATAACCGCCATCATCGCGGGCATGGACATAATGGAACTCTTGGCCATCGACACCGACGTAAGTGCCATCACCGTAACTACTAGAAATTCCAGCACTATCGAAATATTGTACACTATCGAACACGATTTCCTCTTCTTCAGCCAAGACAGTGACCGAGTACGATACTACAAGCTCAAAGTCATTGGCGTCAGTCACGGTCGCGGTCAATGTGACCGTCGCATCCGGTTCACCGGCCTCTGGGCGGTGGACAGTACCATCGGATTCGATGACTGTTTCATCGCTCGATTCCCAGGAAATATCAAATAACCAGTCATCGATTGAATAACTTGTAAGCAGTAAGATATCATCTTCTGTTTCCTCTACTGGCCTGATAGCGGGAACAATACGCATTTCCGCTGAATCGTCATTGACCGTCGTGACCACGACGAGATCATCAATGACGAGTCTTGAGTTCGTGTCCAGGCCATCAGGAATGACCATGTCGAAACGAATCAGGGCGGCACCATCGACATAAACAAGATATTCATATGGTGCGGCATTAGAGGTCAGTGAGATGACTTCTTCGCCGGTCCATGTGGCACCGTCATCAAGGGAATAAGAAACCTGTACATCGACACCGTTTGTGGCGTAGGCCGAGAACTGAACCGCGCGAAGGTCGGTGAAGGTGAATTCCGACATCAGGTAGCCGACGTTTTCAGGTTGACTCGCATACCAGCGCATCTGGGCGGATTGGTCACCGGAAATCTGTCCCGTGGTCGAGGCGGTTCCAAAGTAGAACTCCCAGGTGTAGGGTTCAAGACCTTCGCCGGTGTGATTGTTCATATAGCCTGTTCTTGCCGTGAACCCATCACCGTCTTCAAAACCGGTCTCATAGGCAACCATGAAGTCTTCCTCGTCCACTGTCACGACGACCTCGTGGGTGATGATCGCTTCTGCGGCGTCTAAGTCATAGAGTTCGAAGGTGATGGTGTATTCGCCCGCTGCGTCGAAAACGGCGCCAAGAAGTATGTGTAGGTGAAGTTTGCCGGAAGTTCGAAGCCGGCTTCATCGCCGAAGTAACCGGTAGCCGCCACGTCATCGCCGTCATACCAAAGTTGCATGGTTCCGGGGCCGGTGTAGCTGACATTGAGGCGGGCGTTGTCATAACCGAGGTCCTTCACTTCTTCGGTGTAGAGGGTGAGGGCGATATCCTCGGTCACCAGGTTTTCATATAAATCCTGAAGATCGAAGTTCTCATCGAGGCCATAGACGCTGTGCTCGGCCTCGGCGACATCGATGACGATGTCGGTGGTGATGATGACTTCACTCTCGTCAAGATCATAAAGCGTGAGGGTGATGGTGTATTCACCCGGTGTCTCGGTGAGAGCGGAAAGAAGGAAGATCTCTTCATAATCGAATGGGATGCTGTAGCCTTCTTCTGCGCCGAAGTAACCGACATCGGCCACATCGGTGCCGTCAAACCAGAGCTCGAGGCCGCCAGGACCGCTGACGCTGACATTGAGACGGACGGTCTCATAGCCGAGTTCATTGATCTCATAAGGCTGGATGGTGAAGGTGAAATCCTGTGACTCATATTGGGTGAAATCGATACCGGTCAGGTCGTAGTCGAATTCGAATACGGTATGCTGCGGGGTGACGGTCAGGGCGTTTTCGAACATGGTCTGCGTCATCTCGAATTCGGAGATTCGCACATATTCACGTACATTGCCAAGGGCGTCAGTCGAGGTCAGAATCGTGGTGACTCTGATGATGTTGCCCACAGGGATGACGGTATCGGTATGATTACCCTCTTCATCGGTGTAGACGTATTTGACCTGAAGCCAGCGGTCTTGCGCTTCTGCGGAGTCGAGTGTCGGGTTGAAGATAACTTCGCCCGCGGTCACGTCTTCGAAGATGACTTCGATATCGCCGGTGATGTCCCATTCGATGTTGGCCGCATACTGCAGATAGCCGTATGGATCATGATCGGCATCGGGCTCATACGCACCGGTATCAGGGTTGAAATCGGATCCGTCGTCCAAGAAGCGTTCTTCAAGGAAGCGGATCGGCAGGGCTTCTTGATACATCTCCTCGGTCATGACGAATTCGGAGACATAATAGTAGGAAGTGTCTTCGTCCACGTCGAGATAAAGCGTGAGACGCAGTTCGTTGCCCGCAGGAATCGCGGTGCCGTCTTCATACTGATAAGCAACCTGTAACCAGCGGTCACCGGGCTGCATGTCTTCGACTTCGAGATAGTAGATGACCACGTCGGCGGTCACATCTTCAAAAGCGATGATGAAGTCACCGGCGATGTCATTGACGATGTTTGCCGCATACTGCATGTAGCCGTATTCGGGATGATCTTCCTCAGGTTCATAGGCGCCGGTCTCAGGATTGAAATCGGATCCGTCGTCCATCAGTCGTTCTTCGACGAGGTGGAGATACTCGGTCTCATCGATATAGACAAAGATGGTCTCGACGACATAGGTATCATCGGCAAGGGTCTCGAAATCCTCATCGAGATACCAGTCCACATCATAAGGTGATTCGCCAAGCTGTTCGCCTTTCAAAAACTCGAGGACCTCATAGTGTCCATCACGGTAGATGACGGCGATTTCAACGACAAGTTCGCCGCGGGCGAGTTCCTTGATCCAGTCCTCTTCGGTTCCGGGATAGCCTGGATAGTACTCGAGATAGATCTCAAAAGCACTATGTCCGTCCTGTCCCTCTGGACCTTCTGGGCCTTCCGGACCTTGGATTGCATCGAGTTCTACGATGTCGGTCCATTCTTCTTCGTCTTCAAAACGCCATTGCAGGTGCGTGTCGGTCGTTCTGAATTCGATGTCTGCGACCTCTTCGACCTGACACGCGGCAAGCGTGAGGAAGAAAAGACCGAGAACCATTGCGAGAATCAGTTTGCTGAATTTTCTCATAATTCGCGGTGTCAGGGTTCGGACACCTTGTTACCCCCTTTATTATATTTTTTCCACTCTGAACGAGCGGTTGTTCCCGAAAAAACAAAAAAAAACAGCGCAAAAAAACGCTGTTCTACGATGCTTTTGACTTGTGGTTCCTTGTTTGTTCTTTGAAGTTGCCATCGGTGCTCATGCGCATTTTCATTCATGTTTCTCCTGCTGTTTAGAGAGTATCTGAAACCACAAAACACTTCTAACTTATCAAGGGAAAACAGGAAACAGTAATACGTTCGTGCGGATGCTCCCCAATATCGCTTCGTTATTATTACTCAAAAAAAAACAAATTGCGAGTGGAGATGCCCAAAAATTATGTCAATCAGTTTTCAAACGATTTTCAGACACTGCATGGTCCTTCAAAAAGACTGTGGTATAATGAGGTTGTGAAGGATGGGAGGGGTTTCATGTCTGAAAACGAATATGCTGCACTGCGTGAAAAGATGGTTGAGTTCCAGCTGAAAAACCGGGGCATCAAAGATGAAAAGGTGCTCGATGCGTTTTCGAAGGTGAAACGCCATGCGTTTGTGAGCGGACGCAACAAACACATGGCCTATAACGACCACCCGCTGCCGATCGGTGACAACCAGACCATCTCACAGCCCTATATCGTCGCGCTGATGACGGAGGCGCTTTCGCCCGATGAGACGATGCGGGTTTTGGAGATCGGCACGGGATCGGGGTATCAGACCGCGATTCTCGCCGAGATTTGCCGGGAAGTCTATACCGTCGAAAAAATCGAGCGACTTCAAGAGAAGGCGAAAGCGGTGCTCGATGACCTCGGATACCGAAACATCACCTACAAAATCGGCGACGGCAAGGAAGGCTTTGCGTCACACGCGCCTTATGAGGGCATCCTGGTGACCGCCGCGACGAAAAAACCGCCTGAAGCCCTGATCGACCAGCTGAAAGAAGGCGGAAAACTGGTCGTCCCGGTTGGTGGACATTTCGCCCAGGATCTCATGGTCTACACGAAAAAGGGCGACACCATCAAAGGAAAGAGTCTTGGTGGTTGTCGCTTCGTACCCCTGACATGATCAATATTAAAACCGCTCGGATGAGCGGTTTTATTTATCAGAATAATGACTCACTTCTTTTTCGCCAGGATGAGTCCGTGCTTGGAAAGACCGAGGCTGTCTTTGTCACGACGGGTGCGTCTCAGCTGATAAAGCCAAGCGTTGAAGGCGGCCTTGTCCATCTGATCGATTTTCTCGCTGAAAAGGGGCGTGAGGCCGTCGACCGCCACATGGTCGGTGATGGTGAGCGGAAAGGTCTTCAAAAAAGATAGGATGTCCGAGGGCTTGGTGAAATAGGCGTCGGTCCAGAAGTTGTGCTTCTGCCCGGAGCGGATATGGCTCTCATCGATGATCTGGTCGACGAAGTCCTTGTTCAGGTATTTCTTCTTCGATGTCATGACCGCGTTCAGAATGAAGAGCTTGTTGATGTAGGCGACCACGAGAAGCCCGCCGGGTTTGAGCACGCGACATGATTCACTGATGGTTTTATGGCGGTCTTTTTCCTTGATCAGATGATAGATCGGACCGAGTGAGAGGACCACGTCGAACGTGCCGTCTTCAAAAGCGGAAAGGTCCACCGCGTCGATGCGGCGGGTCTTGATTGAGAGACCTTTTTCCTTGGCTTTTTTGTTGATGAGTTCGACATGGCCCTGGGCGATGTCGGTGGCGGTCACATCGAAGCCCCGCTTTGCGTAATGCAGGGAATATGCGCCACCGCCCGCACCGAGTTCGAGGATGCGGTCACCTTTTTCGAGATGCGGGTCGATGGCTTCTTTTGTCATGAGGAATTCGATTTTCAAAGAGGGTGAACCGTCCAGGCGGTGGTCTTCGGGATATTTTTCGTAGAACTGGCTGACTTTGGACATGGGCCTCAGTTGTCACGGAGGATTTTTGCCGTCAGGTTGTGCAGATAGGCCAGGACTTTGGCGAAAGCGCTGAAGAGGATCCCGCCCATGATCATGGAAAAGCCGACCACGAAGGTGGTGTCGAAATCCTGGACGATGCCCCATCCCGCGAAGAAGATACCAACGAGTACCAAAAGAATTCCGGTCAGGTTCAGTATGGGCAGGGTGAGCGGCGGTTTGGCGGGGAGGGGATGGAGATAGGGCTTGATTTCCTCGTATTCCTCATCGCTCAGATCCAGGGGGACGGGTTCGAAATAACGCTTGGTGCCGTCGGACTGGACTTCGACTTTGGTGACGCCTTTCCTGAAGTCTTCCTTGTCGACATACTTCTTGTAGAAAAGGCCGTTATAGACGAGTTCCATTCCCCGTTTGGCTTTTTCTTCCTGTTTGCGGATTTCCTTGAACTGGTTCAGGACCTGTCTTTTTTCCTGTTGCGCCTGTTCCTGGTCCGGGGAAAGCTGCTGCTTGTCTTTTTTTTCTTCTTGCTTTTTCTTGTCATTGTTGTTGTCTGCCATTATCATAGGCTCCCTTCTGTTTGTGATTTTATTTTGCCTGATGCTTTTTGTTGATCAGTTTGAGGAGTGTTTCCAAGAAGGCTTCTGCGTGTTTGACATCGAGTAAAAGAAGGCTTTCGCCACTACCCGTGATGTAGACCGGGATGGTGCCGTAATCAAAGATTTTCCCCAGTCTTGTCTGACGAAGTTCAGCGTCTTTGATCGTCTCGACCGATAACTCGAGGGGATGCTTGTCGAATAGTCCGGCGCGGTAATAAAGGGTCTTATCGGTGAGGACCACCTTCGAAAAAAGCAGGTGCAGAAGCGATAAAAACACAAAGAACAAATATACTATCACCGCAATCAAGGCGATGAACAGCGCTTCTTGAAGATAAAGGGGAACGAGGATGGCGATCAACGCCATCACCGCAAGGGTGACCATGGGTCTTGTCCTGAGACTTTTCAAAATGGCCAGGGTGCTGACGGCGGTGACGAAGTGCCTTTTTTCATTCTTTTCCACGGCGGGCCTCCTTCAAGGATTTTTCGATAAAAGACGCATCAGGGTTTCGATATCGGCTCTGATCATGGTGAGTCTCGACTTGTCGATGGCGAGATTCGCCCCTGTCAGCGCGTAGGATGGCAGGATACGGATGTCGCCGTAACGGATGGTTTTCCTGCGCATCAGATAGATTGGTTCGTCGGGCAGGATTTTCTCACCGGAAAGCTCGCGGGTGATATGGTTGAGGGCGCTGATGGCCAAACGTCCGTTCACCATGATGACCTCGAGGTTGTCAAAAAGGGCGAGTTCATGGTTCAGTAAGAACGCATGGCTCTTGAGCACACTTTTTTCAACCGTGCCCTTTTTTCCGGGAACCTTGAGCGCGTTCGTGACATAGATGCCCATGAAAAGAAGGTCTTTAGGGGTGCGCACCTTGATGCCCGCCCGGTTGAAATGGGCGATCAGGGCGCGCGCAGGGCCGGTGTCACCGTCATAGAAGTCTCCCGCTTCCTTGTCTGCAACGGTGTCGTTGATCAGGACCGCCCGAATACTGCCGGTGTCGACCTCGACGTCGGGAAGACGGACATCGGGCAGATCTTTCGAGTCGCAATAAGTCTGAAGCGTCTCTTTGATCCATGTCATGGCAAGCCTCCGTTTTGAGCCGGTCTTTCACTTCATGGTTCCATTATAAGACAAAAACAGTCGCGGGCGCAAATGATAAACGGCTTTTTTATGGCCCTCAGCCATCGAAGAGTGACGGTCTCACTTGCTTCTTGAGCGAAACGTCACGGATGGTCGCATCCGCATCGACGGTTCCAAACAGCAACGCGCCCCGCGGATCATGGGTCCGGTGGTTAACGACCGCTTTTTCGAGTGATTCAGTGGCGTAACAGTAAAGACAGCCCTTCGTGCAGGTATCGTACATGCCGATATCGATGCTTGCGGCGCAGGTGCAATTTTCCCGCTGATACTTCTCTTTTTTATAAGGAAGCGGTCTACCCGATAAGGATGCGATCCGTTCGTTGTCGATGCACTTGGCGGGCGGGATGCCTTCTTCTTTAAGGTCGATAGCCTCGCTGCACAAGAAGAGCCTCATGCCATACCGGCGCGCGATTTCGGACAAATTGCGGGCCATTCTCATCTTTGTGGCCCTGTCGGTGGGTGTCACACCCGAAGATCTGAGGGCGCGCTTGTTTTTGCGGTAAGTGTTCACAAAACTGATGATGACTTTTTCCGTCGCGCCTTTGAGGCGTGACGCATAGTGCTCGAACGTTTCGTAATGGCTTTTTTCCGTATGATGTTCATTCAGAAGCACCGGGTCATAGCGCCAGACAATGTGGTCTTTCGAGGTGTTTTGTGCGAGGTCGGTGATGGACTTCAAGAGTCTTTCTTTATCCTTGAACGCCGGTTCGATCGGTGCGGCGTAGGGGGTGAGGGTAATCTGGAAGTAGTAGGTATAGCCTTCGAGCAAAGCAAGATTGTCTTTGATAAAAGACGGATCGCGGGTCCAAAAGACAAAAGCGGTCACGTCATTTTTTTTCAGGCTTACCTTCCTTACCTGTTTGGGGTTGAAAGGGTTTTTGGTATAGAGGAAGCCGGCCTTGAGCCGGTTGAAGAACCAGTCGTGATAAAGGGCGGGGATGTCGGTTCTTCTCGAAACGGATAAGATCATTTGCATACCTCATTTTCTGTTTTTGTGATGGTCGATGATGCTGTCGGCGAGCACGGAAAGCGAGGAGACCACGGTGGTTTCTTCCGCGAATATCGCTTCCAACATGCATAGCTCGGTGCAACCGAGGATGAGAACCGGCAGTCCGTCCGGATAGTTCTGTTTCAAAGCGCGGATGAGGGACGATGCGACCGCTTCACGTGATGCGCCTTCCTTGATCAGGTAGATGGCGCGGTGGGTTGTTTCCTGCAGAGCGTGATCGGGATGAATGATGGTTTTGTCGCGGTCGGTGATTTTTCTTTGATAGACCGCCTTTTTGATGGTCGCCTCGGTCGCAAGCAGGAGGTGACCGTCTTTACTGAGCGCATTGACCGCGCGCAACGTTTCATCCACCATGTCGATCAGCGTGATGCCAGGGACTCTTTTCAGTGTTTCTGAAAACATGTGGGCGCTGTTGCAGACCATGGCGTAATGGGTGATGCCACACCGCTTGAAAAGATCGATGTTATGAAGAAGGCGGGGTAGCGGTGTGGGACCCTCGCCGCGCACATAGGCGCTGCGGTCGGGGATCAGAGTATCGTTAAGCACCATGAGCGGCACATGGGCCTGGTCGACGGACGCACCGCTTTTTTCGCGGATCAGATCGAGCAGATGCGCGGTGGCCGCCGGGCCCATTCCACCGATGAGTCCGATTTTGATTGTGTCATTCGGGATATTGTCCATGGGAACCCTCCGATTTCAATCATGGTTTCATTATAAGCGAAAAGCGATCTGAAGAAAAGCCGTGGTTGGATTATATCTTTGGCGAAGAACCGGTTAAAACCTATGAACAAAGGTGCTTTTGGCAAGAGATGGGTATGGATATCGAATGAAACGGCGCTTTTAAGCCATCCTGTGATGGCCGTCGGTACCGGTTTTAGTGTCAGAGGTCTTTGTTGATAGAAAAAAGAGACTTTCACAAGTCTCTTTTAATCGGTTTTGATGACATCCAAAACCTGGATGACATTGTCGATGCGGTAATCGGCGCTCGGGGCGTTTCTCGCATCACCGATGGCGACGGATTTGATGCCGGCGGCGTTGGCGGCGATGATGCCGGCGACGGCATCTTCGATGACGTAACAGTCTTTTTTCTCAAGGCCGAGTTTCTCCTGCGCTTTCAGGAAGACTTCGGGGTGGGGTTTGGAATTTTCAATCACGGTCCCATCGACGATGACATCGAAATAATGGGTGATTTCGATGTTTTCGAGGATGGTCTTCGCGTTCTTGGAGCTTGAACCGATGGCGAGGCGGTGTCCGGCTTCCCTGAGGACATTGAGGGTTCTTAAGGCGCCATCGGCCATGTCGGCGGGTTTGAGGTCCTGCAGGTATTTGCGGTAGTATTCGTTTTTTCTCTCGGCGAGTGTTTCTTTTTCGGTTTCGCTGTATTCCTTGACGCTTTTTTCCAAGATGATCTCCAAAGATTCCATGCGCGAGATGCCGCGCAGTCGGTGGTTGATGGTCTGGTCGAAGTCGATGCCTTCTTCTTCCGCCATTTTCTTCCAGGCGAGATAGTGGAAATGGTCGGTGCTGATCAGCACGCCGTCCAGATCGAAGATGATGCCTTTTGTCATAATGTCACTCCTTCGTCGATATGGTGGGTTTCCTTGGTGACGGTGATGGTTTTCAGGCGGTTGTCGTGATGGAGCTTGAAGGTGAGTCTGTCGATGGTTTTCGGCAGGTTCGGGTTCAGGCGGATGGTGTTTCCTTCGAAGGAAAGACCGGCGAATCCATAGACCGCCAAAAGATAGGCGCCGCCGCTTGCGGCGGGATGGGTACCGCCGATATAGATGTTTCCGGCATATTGCTTGGTGGATTTTTTCAGGTCGGCGGTGGCCGATTTCATGAAGTAGGGATAGGCTTCGTCGGGGCGGCCGATGGCGCAGGCGAGCAGACCGTACATCGAGGCTGACAGGCTTGAGCCGTGTTCGGTGCGTTGCTTGTAGTAATCGTAGTTGGTTTCCTTGACAGCGTCGTCATAGTCTTCGGGGAACAGACAAAGCATCGTGACGACATCGGCCTGTTTGATGACTTGGGTGGGATAGGCCACGCCGCTCGCGGTTCCGAGATATTCGCGGGGATGGACGATTCTCTCCCTCAGTTTCGCGAGGCTGATGTCTTCAAGGTCGAAATAACCGTCGAACTGTTCGATGAGATGGTTCGGTCCCGGTTTTTGAAGCGCGACCTTGTGCCGTTCTATTTTCAGCATAGCATAATCTTTTTCAAATGCCAATTCATGGCATAATTTTTCAAGGGTCGCGGGATGGTTTTTTTCAAGATGTTCATAGATGTTCACGGCCATGTTGAAGGTCTCGAAGGCGAGTTTGTTGGTGAAGGCGTTGTTGTGGACGCGTTCGTGGTATTCATCGGGACCGACGACATCGAGGAACTCATGGGTGTCGCCATAGAGGTCGCTGCGCAGGTAGGAAAGAAAGAAGCGCGCGCATTCGAAGATGACTTCGGCGCCGCCTTCCAAAAGGACGGTCTCATCACCCGTGATGGTGAAATAGCGGTTGATGGCGTAGGCGATATCGCCGCTGATGTGGATTTGTTTGTCCCGGAAGTAGGTTCGTACGGGGCGGTTGGTGAAGACGTCTGTGACATTGAAGTCGCTACAGGCGTCCTGACCGTCTTCGTGGCTCTCCCAGGCATAAAACGCGCCTTTGTAGCCATAATCTTTCGCTTTCCCTCTGGCGCCGGGCAGGGTTTTGATGCGGTAATCGAGCAGGTTCCTCGCAGCCTTTTTGTCGGTATGCAGGAAAAAAGGCAGCATGAAGATCTCACTGTCCCAGAAGACCGCGCCCTTGTAGACCTGGCCCGATAGGCCGCGGGCGGGGATGGAGGTATTTTTTGGCGGGGTGAGGATGAGCAGATGATAGATGCTGTAGCGAAGCGCTTTCTGTGCGTCGAGGTCGCCTTCTATCTTTACATCGGCAACGGCCCATTTGTCCTTGAAAGTTTTGACATGGTCGTTTTCGAGCTTGTCGTAGCCTGCATTTGAAGCGTGCTTCATCCGGGTTTCAGTGGCACCGGGGGGTTCATCGACGGTGAGGACGACGAGTTTGTCAAAAGAAAAGGGGGCCTCTTTCTTGATCGTGACGGTTTTTTCTTTGCCGAAGACGCCGGATTCATCGAAAAAGACGGCGGCTTGGAGGGTGGTCTGTTGGATGAGACGGATGGTGTGTTTTTTTTCCTGGGTGGTCTGGAAGATGGCGCCGTCGAAGGTCTTCAGTTTGTCTGTCTTTTTGAAGTGGGGGCCGTTGATCTCCCAGATGTCGGTGTCGAAACCGGTCCTGAGTGTCAGGGTGAGCGAATCGCTCGCGCTGATGGTGACGCGGGTGGCGAGCAGGGTCTTGTCGTGCATACTGATGAAGCGCTTGGCGGTCAGGGTGACTGCGGTGTCGCCGATCAGGAAGACGGTTTGTCTGGTGTGGACACCGCTTGAAAGGTCGAGCGACTGTTTGTGGGACCGGATGGGCGTCGACTTGGGCGAAAGGGGCTTGCCCTCGTGGGACAGTGTCAAGAAAAAGGGATTGGCGGTGTTCACCGATTCGCGCCACTTGCCGTCAAGGCCGTCGTAGATATTGTTCAAGTTGAGGGCGACGTGGTCTTCTTTGCTGTATTCTTCTAGGGTGCCTCGGTAGCCGCAGACACCGTTGCCGGTCATGAAGGTGTGGCCGTTTTGGATGATGGCTTCGGGGTTGAAACCGGTCTCTTCGATGAGGAAATCCATCATCAGGTCCCCCGTTTGATTTCGAGGCTTTCTTTCAGTGTGGTGATTTCGCCTTTTATGTTGATGGTGAGGGGGGCGCCGTCATTGTGGATGATGGTCTTCTCGCGTTCGACGAGGACTTCCAGGGTGCGGCCCTCATACTGGATGCGGAAGGTGTAATATTGCCAGATATCGGGGAGTTTGGGGTCGAGTTTCAGGATGTCGCCGTCGGTGCGCACGCCGCCGAAACCGTAGACGATGTTCATCCAGGCCGCGGCGATGCTGGTGGTGTGCAGTCCTTCGTTGGCGTTGCGGTTGTAGTCGTCTAGGTCCATGCGGGTGGCGAATGAAAAGAATTCGAGGGCTTCATCCATCCGGTCGAGTTCAAGGGCGAAGATGGAGTGGATGGAGGGCGACAGGGAGGATTCGTGGATGGTTCTCGGTTCGTAGTATTCGTAGTTGGCGCGCTTTTCTTCGAGCGTGAAGGCCTGGTTGTAGAGGAACATGAACATGAGCACATCGGGCTGTTTGATCATGTCGTTGCGGTAGATCCGGTCGTAGGACCAGTTGTGATAGAGAGGGAAGTCCTCTTTCGGGATGGTGTCGATATCGATATGGGGCAGGTCGAAAAAGCCTTCGTGCTGTTCATAGAGGCCGGTTGCTTCGTCTTTGGGGATATGCATGTGCTCGATGGCTTTTCTGATGGCTTTTTGTTCGTCTTCTTTAAGCAGGGCGTCTTGCTTGTGTCGCGGGGCGTTTTCGGTGACTTCGAGTGTGTAGCGGAAAGTCTCTTTGGCCATGTAGTTGGTGTAGGCGTTGTGGTGGACCATCATCTGGAATTCGTCGGGGCCCATGACGCCGTAGTAGCCGAATTTATCGCCGGTCTGGTTGTAATCGCCGCGCGAAAGCAGGAAGCGTGAGATCTCGGTGAGCATCTCGAGGCCGTATTCATAGAGAAAGTCGTGGTCGTCGGTCAGTTTGACATAATGCCAGATCGCGTATGCGACCGCGGTCGAGGGTTGGAACTGCAGGTTCGAGTGTTGCCAAAGCGTCGAGGCCTCATGGCCGTTCAGGGTGGCAACGGGGTAGCACGCGCCCCCGCAGTCCAGGTCCCGGGCGCGTTTTTTCGCCGGTTCTAATGTGTTGTAGCGGAACATGAGGAGGTTGCGCGCGGCGGTTCGGTTGTTGAGGAGGAAGAAAGGGAGGCAATAGGTTTCCGTGTCCCAGAAGGCGTGGCCGCTGTAAGCTTCGCCGGTCAGGCCTTTCGCGCCGATGTTGTTGTGCTTGTCGACGCCCTGATAGGTCTGCTGAAGCTGGAAGATGCAAAAGCGGATGCCCTGCTGGTTTTCGGGGTCGCCGCCGATTTCGATGTCGGTGGTCTGCCAGACGGTGTCCCAGTAGCTTGATTGTTTGTCGAGCGCCGTATCGTAGTCTGGTTGGGCTCCGAAAATCTTCAGCGCTTCTTCCAGGTGTTTTTCTGTGTCGGTCTTTTTCTTCCTGGCGTCGTTGGTGACCTGTTTGGTGAAGGTGGCTTTCTTGTTTTCTTCGAGTTTGAAGGAAAGTTCGTGGCCGGTGAACTGGGCCGCGTCGACCGGGGTGCTTTTGTGTTCGACGTTCAGCGTGTAGGCATAAGCGCTCAAAAGGGGCAGACCGGTGGTCTTGGTGAGGCTTTGGATATGGGCTTCGCGTTTCCCGACTTTCTTATCGGTGGTCCGCCAGTGGTTTTCCTTGCCGAAATGCTTGATCGAGAAGTCGAGGCCGGTTGAAAGGACAATGTCGACCGGTGTGTCGGCGGTGAGTTCGATACGTTGATAGCCGTGATGCACATCGGTCATGCTCAAAAAGCGGGTGAAGGTCACACTGATGGTCTTGCCGTTTTTTGTCGTCCAGTCGAGGCTTCGTTTGAGGACGCCTTTTCTCATGTCGAGGGTGCGTCTGAAGTCGCTGATGGTGCTTTTTGCGATATCCAATGGCTCGCCGTCGGCGGTGAGACGCGTATAGAGCCAGTTGACGGCATTGACCATGAAATGGGTGTCTTTGACGATGCCTTTGTAATTCGGCGCGCCCTCGTCGACGCCGGTCTCATAGACGCCGTTGAAGTAGCTGCCGATCAGAGTCTCGGCGCTGACGCCTTCTTCGATGACGCCGCGGATACCCATGTATTCGTTGGCCAGGGAAAAAATCGATTCACTGACCTGGTTGCGGTTTTTGTCATACCCTTGCTCGATGATGGTCCAGGGGTCTTGTTTGTAATAGCGGTAGGCTTCTTTTGGCATAGGGAGTCTCCTTTTATTCGCGGATGCCGGTCGTGGCGACCGCCGCGGTGATTTGGCGTTGGAAGATGAAGAACAGAATCACAGGGGGCACGATGGAGAAGGCCATGACCATCAGCAACATATCGGGGCCGAAGCCGGCGACGGCGCCCATGTCGCTATAGAGCTGATAGATTTTGACCATGACGGTCTGTCTGTTGTCTTGTTGCAGGACCAAAAAAGGCAGGAGGAAATCGCTCCAGGCGGCGGTGATGGTGAAAATCGAGACCACGCCGATGATCGGTTTGCTCATGGGCATGAGCACATGGCGGAAAGTCTGCAGTTTGCTCGCGCCATCGATCTGGGCGGCTTCGAAGAGGACTTTCGGCAAGCGGTCGAAATAGGTCTTGAACATGATGAAATAGAAGGGATTGGCCCCGAAAACCAGTGCGAGCGGGATGAGGCTGTTGATCATGCCGAGACGCACGATGTAGTTGAAAAGCGTTCCCATGTTCAAAATCGGCGGAATCATGAGACTGGCCATGATCAACGCGAAGATGATCTTGTGTCCGGCGGGTTTGACCACCGAGATGGCGTAGGCCAGAAGGCCGTTGAAGAGGACGGCCGCGAGGACGGCGCCCGCGGTCACGACGACGGAGTTGATGTAGTAGCGTGTGAAACCGAGCATGTTCCAGATGTCGGTGACTTTCTCGAGGTTGAAGGTGTCGGGCAGGAAGGCGAAGGGGACCCGGTAGAGTTCCTGCGCCGTTTTGAAACTGCTTACGATGAGCCAGACGGGGGGAAAGACCATGATGAAAAGGACGATGACCATCAGGAGAATCAGACCCGCATAGAGGATTTTGAAGCGCCATTTGCGGTAATCGTACAAAACGACCAGGCCGGTTCTTTTCGCGGTCAGCTTCGGTAGATGGAAGCCACGTCTGAGACGTTTTTTGAGCTTATCCATGGTTTTGTCGATGAACTTGCGCATAGGGCACCTCCTTTAGGTATTGTCCGCGCGGCGGGAGATTCTCAGATAGATGAATGTGAGCGTGAAAAGCATCAGGGCCACAATCACACCGAGCGCGGCGGCCATGGCGGCGTTGCCCTGTCTGAAGGCGTAGCGGTAGATCAGCTGCAATAGCGAGATCGAGGCGTTGTCCGGACCGCCGCCGGTCATGACGAGGGGTTCATAGAAGACCTGGAAGACCATGATGACTTGAAGGATGAGAAGCATCCTGACCATCGGCAGAAGGTGCGGGATGGTGACATGGCGGATACGCTGCCAGAGGTTCGCACCCTCGATGCGGGCGGCCTCGTAGTAGGTGTCGTCGATGTTTTGGATGACAGCGAGATAGATCAGCGTGGTCGCGCCGGCGCCCTTCCATGTCAGGGTGATGACGATCAGCGGGATGGCCATGGTCGGTGAGTCGAGCCAGGGCAAAGGGTCGACACCGAAACGGGCGAGGATGGCGTTGAGGACGCCGCCTTCGGCGGGTTCGAACAGGAAGGTCCATAAAAGCACCGTCGCGAGACCGGGGATGATGTTGGGAAAATAGATGGCGGTTCTGAAGAAGCCACGCGCATGAATGATCTCGCTCAAAACGACGGCGAAGAGGATGGGGATGAAAAAGCCGATCACGAGGGACCAGAAGGTGTATTGCAGGGTATTGAAAAAGGCCTGTACAAAAATCGGGTCGGCAAAAACCGCCCGGTAGTTCTCAAGGCCGATGAACGTGTCTCTGGTGTAACCGATCGAACGGTAGAAAGAAAGGGTCACATTCGAAAGAAGCGGCCCCCAGATGAAGAAAGCGAAAAGAAGGAGGGAGGGGGCCATGAGAAGCCACCCGCCCCAGTTCTTTCTTAGGATTGTCAGTAGTTTGCTGCCCTGCATAAAGCATGCTCCTTACGTCAGTCGTTGACCTGGTTCATGTATTGGGTCTGGAAAGTGTTGTTCGCGCTTGAGAGTAGGGCGCTCGGATTGGCGTTCGGGTTGGTGAGCACCTGCTGGACGACGGAGTCGAGGATTTCATACATCTCCTGGGAGTAGTAGGGTTCTTCGGTCCGGCGGATGTCGTCGATGGTGTCATAGAACGTGCCGAAGTTTTCCATCTTCACGTTGACGAACTGATTGTCGATGCGTTCGACCATCTCGACATAATCTTCGTTGATCCAAGGGGTGATCTCAGGAAGAATCGGCATGCCTTTGAGGTCGGCGGTGCGTCTACCAAGACGCAGGCTCTGTTCGGCGATATCGCTGGTTTCGGGTGAACGGCCCATGTATTCGAGGAACTTGAGCGCGCCTAGGACCTGCGCGTCGCTCGCATGGGCGGAAAACATGTAGGGTGTGCCCCCGAAGAGGGCGTATTGGTCGCCGTGGGGGCCTTCGGGCATGGGGACGAAGGCGAGGTGGTCGCGGTCCATGCCGAAGTTGGTGATGGGCAGGGATACCGCATCGTTGCCCGCGATGGCGAAGGCGACACGATTGGTCCCGATATAGTTGTACCAATCACCATAGCTCAGCGACGCGCTGGCGGGCAGGGCTTCTTTTTCCCATTTCATCGTCTGAATCCATTTGAGGGCCTCAACGGCGCCCGGATCGTCCAGGTTGGCCATCCAGTTGCCATCATCATCCTGAATCTGCAGGTCGGCCCCGAAGTTCCAGGCGAGGTTGGAAAACTGCCAGCCGCCGTTGTTGTTGGTGGAAAGGATGATGGTACCGGCCACGTCTTGTCCATAGAGTGTTGCCATGGTTTCTGTGACATGGACGGACATCTCGGTGAGTTCGTCCATGGTGGTCGGATAGCGCGGGTTGCCCTCGGGGTCGTAGATGTCGTAGACGCCATCGCCGCTCCAGTCGTCGACCAGGCCGACCATGGCGAGCACTTCGAGGTTCATCACAAGGCCGAGGCCGTAGCCGTCACGCGGGACACCGTAGAGCTCACCGTCGAAGGTGAGGGTCTCTTTCATGTAGGGATCGAGTTTGTCGAGCCAGCCGAGTGCTTCCATCTGTTCGGTGATCGGACGCACGAAGTTGTTGCGTCGCAGCTTCTCCGGTTCGGTGAACCAGGTCTGAAAGATGGTGGGCTGCGTTCCGGCCTGGGCCATCGGGAAGAAGGTATCGACGGAATAGGCGTAGGGTTGCGGCTTGATCACGTATTCGGGATGGTCCTCTTCGAAGAGGCGTTTCCATTCCTCGAACATCTCGACATCCTCCTGAAGATAGGGCTGCGGCCACATGCCGACGCTGATTTCTATTCTTTCATCGCCGTTGCCGCACGCATATAGGGTGAAAATGACGGCGAGCGTCATCGTTAGTGTTATGATTCTTTTCATTGGTTTTTACCCCCGTAAAATAGTTTTATCTATCGGTTTATCTATGGTTATTATAGTATGTTTCTTTGTTCTTTGAAAGGATACAAACATGCAAAAGGGGTTGTTATCGTGCTTTGTTAAAAGCGCTATCATGACTGGCTTGAAATGCAAGGTTCTTCTAAAGTATAATGGGGTTGATATGAGACGATAAGGCGGTGGGTGCATGTTTGATAAACTGAGGAAAAACATTGTCAGAACCATCATGCTTTCAACAATCTTTCTGGCGTTGCTTGTAAGCGTGCTTTCTTTCGCGATTCTTTCCACAAGTTATTACAGGGATTACCGCACGGCCGCGAGAGAAAGCATCGACCAGAAGATCATGCTTTCAGGGTTCACTTTCGAGAATGTGATGCGCGCCTCGAGACAGCTTTCTGAAAACGAGAATTTCATCGCCCTCCTTCGTGATGAAGGGTTCAATCCCCAGGTCACGCCCGCCCTCAACACGCTCAAGAACTCCTCTTTCGGCATTTATGCCGCAACGGTCTATGTTCCGGGCGGTCCGACCTATACCACCTTCAATGTCTCCGACGTCGTGACGCTTGAAGCGTTCAATGACTACCCGCCGGTGGCAGCGTTCATGAATGGCGGGGAATCAAGCATGCTCTCGATCAGGACCACCCATATCGCCGGCATCTACAACAATGTGCGTTACTTGGATGAGTTCGGGATGATCACCCACATCGTCAAACTGAAAGATAACGGCACGGTGATGGGTTATCTTTTCGTCGACATCAATCCCGCCTACGTCTATGGTACCCTCTTTGATTACAGTGCGCACCCGCAGTTTGCCGGGACCACGACTTTTCTTATTGGTGAGGATGATGAACCGCTTCTGCCTGCGGTGAACCTGAGACCCTACAGACAATACGTCACGGAAAGTGCGCCCGGCCGGCTCGTGATGAGCGGGGATCTATCCTATCTGATCGGCAGTCACGTCCTCTATGGTGAACACCGGGTGGTCTCGGTGATTCCGCTCGGGCCTTATTACCGGACCCTGCTTTCCAACGGCGTCATCCTGATCGGGCTGAATCTGATCATCATCGGCGGCGCCTACCTTCTGGCAAGGCGCATCGAACGAAATGTCGCAGACCCGCTTTCGCGACTGAAGACAAAGATGGCCCGCTCCGAGACAAGGCTCAAGGACCAGATGGGCGGTTAGCGATTTTCATAAGCGAAAAGACTCGCAAGAATCCACGGATTCCTACGAGTCTTTTTTGATGCGCAGGGTCACTTTCGTGCCGCCTTTGGGTTTCGAGTCGACGACGATGCCGTAGGTCGGACCGTATTCGAGTTTGATGCGGTCATCGACATTTTTCAGACCGTAACCGCGCATGGTGTCGAGATCCGCCTTTTTGAAGTGTTGGGCGCCCGGTTCGAACCCAATGCCGTCATCGATGACTTCGAAGCGGATGTCCGTGCCTTCATCGATGGCGTTGATGGTGATGTGACCTTTGCGGTCGAGTTCGGCGATGCCGTGCTTGATGGCGTTTTCGACGATCGGCTGCAAGAGGAGTTTGAGCATCTTTTCCTTGCGGATGTTCTCATCGATGTTGGTGGTGACGGTGAACTTGTCCGGGAAACGGATGAGTTCGATCTCTAGGAAATGACCGATCAGCTCGATTTCCTCTTCGACGTTAATGTATTTGTCGCCCTTGTGCAGCGAGAGTCTGAAAAATTTCGCAAGCGCGAGGACGAGTTGTTCGATTTCGGGCTGGTTTTTCAACTTGGCCTGCCAGCCGATCGTGTCGAGGGTGTTATAGAGGAAATGGGGGTTGATCTGCATCTGCAGGGTGTAGAGTTCGAGTTTGCGCTGGGCTTCCGCTTTCTTCTTGTTGGTGTCGATGAGTTCGAGAATCTTCTCGATCATCTCGTCATAGGTGTTTTCGAGTTCCACGAGTTCGTCGCTTTCGGCGCGGCCTTGTTTTTCAGGCGGCGTGCCGGTCTTGGTGAATGTCCGCAGACGGGTGATGATGCTTCTGACGGGCCGGGTGATTCTTTTTGCGACGCGTAGCGACAGGAAAAAGGCGGTGAAGGCCATGGCGATGCCAAGAAGAAGGTTGAGCCTGTCCATCTGGACGACGCTCGCATAGAGCTTGTCATGGGAAAGCACGCTCACCACCCGCCACTCGAGATGGTAGCGGTTGGTGAAGGTGCGTGAGTCGTTGACGATGATGAGCATGGCCTCGCCGTCTATTTCCTGGACCGTGTGACCAGGGAGCGTGTCGAAGGTGAAAAGGCCCGCGTCATAGATCCTGTCGCCGACATGGTCGCCGGCGATGTTCGAGATCACGGTGTTGTCGGCGGCGAGGATGAAGGTATGGCCGAGTTCGGCGTCGATGGTGTCGTAGAAGCTTCTGAAGACCTGCTCGTCGACATAGAAGAACAATCCGCCCGCCTCAACTTCGCCGAAGGCCGGAGACAACCGTTTGGAAAAAAGCAGGTGGGGCCGACCCGACGTGTCATCGACGACACCGAAGAATTCGATGAGGCGCTGGCTTTCGAACGTCCGTTGCACGAAGGCGTGGGGGATGGGGCCGAAGGTGTCTTCCTGTGCGGTGCGGACCTGGCGTGTGTCGTATTTGAACAGGACGTCGGTGAAGAGCGCTTCGTTCATTCCGACTTGGTCCATCACTGAAAGGAAATGCTCGCGCCGCGCTTCGTCATCGAGGTCGCCATCGGCGATCAGATTCTGGAAGGCATCGGATAACACGATACGTGAGTAGAAGAGATTGAGTTCGTCCATGACCATGGTCATGCCTTGATACATGTCGGATTGCTTGGCATCGATATCATCATGGATGAAGGTTTCGATGGTGCGGTTCGCGCTGAAGCGGATGACGGTGATCAAAGCGGCGGTGAGCAGGATGAAAAGAAAGATGGTGGGCATGACGATGCGGAAGCGGAGACTCTTTCTTCCGATCAAGGTCTGCGTTTCCTTGTGAATTCGCTCGGGGTCATCCCGGTGTGTTTGCGGAAAACTTGCGAGAAGTACTTTACATCGCCATAGCCCACCATGGTGGCGATCTCATAGACGTGGTGGTTCGTGTTCAACAGAAGCTCCTTGGCTTTCATGAGCCTGTAGGCGGTCAGGTATTCGTTGAAGGTATAGCCGAGGTTGTCTTTGAAGGCGTGCATGAGGTAGGACTCGCTCACATAAAGCGCTTCGGCGACGTTTTTGACCGTGATGTTTTCATGGTAGTGCCGGCTGATATGGATCAGGGCCTCTTTCACCTGGGGTTTCACATCGAGGGCCTGATTCGGACCGCTGACCTGGTTCAGAAGGGGGAAGGGTTTGTTCTTGGCGTTGCTCATGGCTTCCAGATAGCGCTTGTTCAGGTAGGAAAAGGAAGGGAAAAACGCGGACAGGCCGATATCGAGTGTTTCGTTTCTTTCCTGTTCATAGGCGCTGATCGCTTCCTTGTAACAGGTTTCGATTTGTTCATAGGTCCCGTTTTCATGGACGAAGATGCCGGCGCGGTCGGTTTTGACGCTGTAACGAGTGATGCGCGCATCTTCGAGGATGGTTTCTAAGATGGCATGAAAGCGTTCGAGCACATCGGAGTCATCGGGTCCGCCGCTTTCTTTTGTGATGTGGGCGATGAACCCCGATTCGATCGGCGGCAGGTCATACATCCGGCATTTCTTACGGTATGCATAAAGGTCGGTCCTTCCTTCAAGGGTGTCGATCAGGAACTTGTCTTTCAATGTGGTGAGTTCTGATGCGATGGTTTCGTCGAAGTCGGCTTTCTGCCGGCGGGCTTCGAGTGTTTGGGCCGCCTTTTTGACGGTGTTCACGAGTTCCTCGTTGTCGATCGGTTTGAGCAGATAGGAGAAGGCTCCGCTTTCGAGGCTTCCCTTGGCGTACTCAAAATCCTTGTAGCCGCTCAAGACGACCACGACGAGATCCGCATCAAGATCAGCCAGTTGTCTGATCAGTTCGAGGCCGTCCATCACCGGCATCCTGATATCGCTGATGATGATATCGATGGGATGGTTTTTGACGACTTCAAGTGCTTCTTTGCCGTGTTTGGCTTCATGGGTGATCACGATGTTGTGTTCTTCCCAGTCGATGGTCTTTCTTATCCCTTCTCTGACAAGGTACTCATCATCGACAATCAGCATGTTGTGCATGGTCTCACCTCGTTTCTTGATTATCCTCATTATACCAAAAAGATAGGCTGTTGGCACGCAAAGGGTCCCGGTTATGAAGACAGCCGGCAAAGGGAGGTCTGCCGGCTGTCTTTTTATGGGATAGGACGTTGTTACTAAGGTTCACTCAGTTGTGATGGTTATTTCTTGAAGGCGACGAAGTAGACCACGACGCCCCCGATGAGGGCGACCGCGATGACGATGATGGCGACAATGGCGCCGGTCGCTGCGGGGTCTTCTTCCAAGACGGTGATGGTCGTCTCGACCTCGGCGGAGACATCACCGGTATCCTCGACGCCGTCAGGCAGTTCGAAAGTCCCTACCGCGGTGTATTCACCAGGGGTTTCAGGGTCATAGCCGGCCGATACCCAGGTCAATGTCACGGTGTAGGTGTTGCCGGCGGAGTCTTCGATCACGATGGTCTCGGTGAGTTCGCCGATCGCTTCTTCAAGCGGGGTGCCGAAAGCGACTTCGATCGCTTCGACTTCGTTGTCAACGTCGACTTCCTCTAACACGAGCAGGTCGGGATCTTGTAGGACGGTGACCGTCGCAGTGACTTCAAGTGCGGTCTCGGGATCGCTTTGTTGCATGCCTTCGGGCAGTTCGAAGGTGCCGATGGCGATGTAGTTGGTCGAAGACAATGGGTCATAATCAGCGATGGTCCAGCTCAGAGTGACAGTGTGGACGTCGCCGAGGTCGCCTTCGATGAGGATGGTCTCCGGCAGCAAAGCGATGGCGTCTTCTTCGCTCACGCCGAAGGCGACTTCGATGTCACCGACCTCGTTGTCGATGTCGATACCGACGATGGTGGAGACAGGGTCGAAAAGATCGATCGCATCGAGTGTGGCAGCGAGGTCCGCATCCGGGTTGTAGGCGTCGACGAAACCGGTCTCGTCGATATAGAGCTGGCCTTCGCCCCAGTCACCGAAGAACAGGCCGTAACCTTCAGCCTGAAGATCCAGGCCGGAGGCCTCGAGATCGATGAGGAAGTACTGATATTCATCGGTCAGGCTGTCGATGGCGATCGGTTCGCCATCAAAGCCGATCAGCTGTCCGGCATTGGCGAAGCGGGTGTCTTCTGAAGGTATCGTGTTCATGCGGAAGGATTCGAGGGTGACATCCGCATCGGCGCCTTTCATGCGCAGATAGAGATAGGCTTTCGGCTCATCGACGTTGTTCGGATAAGCAGCGGTACGGTAGGCGGCATGTTGTCCGCCGGTCGCATCGAGCACGAGTTGACCATCATCGATGAAGGCATTGTATGTGTCGAACCAGAAGTTCGGCAGGTCGGCGGGATCCGGCGCGACTTCATCACGGTCGAAATCCTCGAAGACCATGCGCGCATCCATGTCGGCTTCGCGTTCCATCGCGTTGGCATAGAAGATCTGATCGATGAAGAGTTGTCCGTCACCGGAATAAAAGAGGTCGAAACCAGCGATTTGCTCGGTGAGGCCGCTTTCCTCGATATCGATGATCAGATAGTAGTGATCACCGGAAATGTAGGGATAATCGTCTCCGAACGCGGGGGTCTGAAGGTTCTGGCCACTCAGGAATTCGCTGTGGCCCCAGATGACGGGAGAACGGTTGTCATCAGGATCGATGGACGCGAGACGGAACGTGTCGAGTGACGCGCCCCCTTCGCCCCTCATCTTGAGGACGACATAGTCATAGTCGCCTTCGTTGATGCGGCTGTAAGAGCTTGCGGTGTATTGCATGTGGCTGTCGGTGAGGTCGGCGTCCATGACGAGTTCACCGCCGCTGACATCCATGTAGTCGATGCCGGCGAAGGCGATGATGAAGTTGAAGCCATGGTCGAGTGCCACCGGGTTGTTCGGGTCATAGGCCGGGGTCGCACCGAGGGTGTCACGGTCGAAGTTGTCAAAGACGAGGATGTCGCTCGGGTCGATGACGGGATAGAATAGGTCGACTTCTTCTTCTTCGAATTCCATGTTGGTGAAGAAAATCTCATCGACATAGACATAGTCCGTTTCCCCGTCGATGGTGTCGATTCTGAAGCCGGTCACTTCCTTGTCCCAGCCGTTTTCAGCGAAGTTCACAACGAAACCGGTGAAACCGGTGGTGATTGCGGGAAGGGTCTCGCTGTCAGGACCGAGCAGGTCGCTCAGAAGCTTGGCGGTACCTGAGACGATGGTGCCGTTGTCATCATAGAGCGGGGTGATCAACAGGTCTTCACCGCCATGGTTCCCGCGGATTCTGAAGACCGCGTTGTCGTAAAGACCGTCAAGGTTCGCAGAACTATGGGCCTCATAAGAAGCGACAGCTGCGATACCGTCCAAGGCGAGGTGCTTGCCGACGATGAAGCCGGTCGAATCACGCCACCAGACGTGGTCGGCGCCCGCTGAGACATCGGTCCTTTGGAACTCATCGAGCAGATAATACTGGGGTGAGTCGGTGTAGACGGGGTTGACGTCGTTGGTCAGATAGACCATGTCCATCTGGACGACGCCTTCTCCGGTGCTGTCAGGGTCCTCGTGCAGGTGGATGCCCTGGAAAGCATTGCCGGCGGGGACGGTGTCACCGGTGGTGTGGTGGACATACTCTTTGTCTGCGAGGCTACCGAGGATGTCGATGACATAGGTCTGATAGTCCGCCATGAATTGCGGAAGCGGCTGATAATCCGGGTCGAGCAGCTCGGTGAACGGGACGCTGATCAGACTGTGGTTGTCATCGAGGCGGAAGCTGAGCATGAGGTCGTCGATGGAAGCGTCTTGGTCACCACGCATCTCAAAGACCAGGAAGTTGAATGAGCCATCCGCGTTGCCCGGGGAGCCGACTTTGTAGATCGCGGCGTCCGCATCGGTGCGGTCGGTGTAGGTGTAGGGCACATTCAGGTGATAATCGGTGATGTGGGCGGCGGTGTCGTGACCGGTCGCGAAATCGACCGGTGCGTCGCCGACGCCGGCGATGGTGTCACGTTCGAACTGGTCGAACATGCGGTCGAACTCAGCGTCGTAGGTACGCCCGAGGTAGTTGCTTTCCTCATCGCGTACGGGTGCTTCTTCTTGTCCCGCGACACCAAGGCTCAGGGTGAAGGCGAAGAGAAACATGAATAGTGAGGCGATGAGACTTCTTTTGATTAAACGCATTGTGATTCCTCCTATATATTCTTGTTTATTTTGTACATCTTGTCGGGACTATTCAAAAATATTGATTTGTGAAATCTGTGCGTGTACGTTGCCGGGGGCGGTGTTCGCCGTGAAGACGAAGCGGACATACTGGGTGTTCACCGCTTCATCGAGGGTGATTTCCGCGACATTGCCTTCCATCGGGTTGAAATCATAGTAGGTCGGTTCGACAATGGTTTCGAAGTTGGTGCCGTCGGTGCTGATTTGGACCTCGATTTCCTGTTCGCGCGGCTCCCAGAGCATCAGCGGTGGCAGGTGGAGGCTGATGTAGGTGATGTCGTAGGTGCCCGCGAGGTCGATGGTGACCTCGGCCGGCCAGGTGCCTCTTTCAGATTCATAGTAGGTCATCCGGTTGCCGTCGGTGATGTTGTGGGCGTCATAGACGTCCTCGTGCGGGGTGGCAGTGACGGATTTCTGGAAGGAAAGCGAGGCGGGGTAGAACTCGATGCCGCTGGTGAATGGATTCTCCGGATAGGCGACGCCGCTTTCATTGTAGAACCTGAGCTGGATGGCACGGTACTCGCCCGGGTTGATGTTGATGTCGGCGTAGTTGCCTGTAGCGGGGGAGAACTCGTAATCTTCGCTGTTGGTCAGTTTGACGAACGTGTCGGTAGCCGCACCGGCACGGACGCCGAAGACGGCGATATTCTGAAGCTGATAGATGTCCGAATCGGGGTTGCCGTGGACACGGATGGTCCCAAGCGCCTTGTCTTCACCGAAGAAGACACTCAGGGCGGCGAACTCGGTGCGCACAGTCGTCTCGAAGTCGCCGGCGACCCACATGGTGGAAAGATCGCCGTCGATGGCACGTGCGCTCACGTGATCGCCGGTATTGAAGGGTGCGTCATCGACGTCCCAGTTGAGCAGGCCTGTGCCTCTTGAGGATTGGGCGGTGAAATCACCGGTCACCTGGTTGCCCATATAGAGTGTGGGCACCTCGCCGGCGGCGAAATCGGGAATCAGGTAGCCCTGCTGGTCGATGTTTTCGTGGATGGTGATGGCCACCTCGTCATCCTCGAGCTTGAGCTCATAGGGGAAGTGGACACGGGCGCCGGTGACTTGTTCGGGGTCATGACTGAAAGTGACGTTTGAGGCGTGACTGATGGTGAAGTTCAGATCATCCGCTGCTTCGACGGCGATGTCCTTGTAGGTCACGTTGTTGATCTCGACATTCTCGACGCGGTGTTCAGCGCTGTCGCCGGCGATGCGGCTGACCACGTCATCACGGCCGTCCAAGACGAGGACGTTGTCGACGGTGACATCACGGGTGTGGCCGCGCTGACCGCCAGAGCTGGTCCATTCGAGGTTGTACTGGATGGTGAAGTCGATGAAGAAGTTGTCGTGGGAAGAACCATGGCTGTCACCGATGATCTCGGCGTTTTCCACGGTGATGTTCTCAAAGCGGACATTTTCAATCACGGCATCATCGGCGTTGTGGATGCTGATGACGGGCTTGTGGAAGTTGTGAAGGACGGTGATGTCTTTGAAGCTGATGTCACGCATGTATTCACCGTAGGTCTCATAGCCGATTTCCATGCTCTGGGCCAGGTCGGTCCAAATGACGATGTTTTCGAAATGGATGTTCTCGGATGTGCCCCGGTTGTAGTTTTTCACGACGAGGGAGTCATCCCAGCTTCTGACGAAGGAATCTCTGATGTCGACATTTTTGGAAGACTGGATGGAAATCCCGTCGCCGTTTGCGCGGGCGGTGATGATGTTGACGTTGCGCATCTCGAATCCGTCAAGGAAATAGGCATTGATGGTCCAGCCAGCGGAATCCAGGAAGGTGATGCCCTCGATCCGGATATTGCTGGAGTGCCTGAATTCGATGGGGATGGTGAATTCTGCGGCGCGCCGACGGTGATAGATCGCGCCGTCGATGATGCCGCGGCCGCGGATGGTCACATCCTCGACACTCTCGGCACGGACCTGTCCATAGACGAGGGCGCCACCGGCGATGTAGAGGGTCTGTCCGCTTTCAATCGGAATCGCGTCGGCCTTGTGGACGCCGGGGCCGATATAGATCATGTCATCGGGGATGTTGTCCGGATCGACACGTTCCTCTTCGGTTTCCGGACGGTTGGTGAAAAGATGGATGGCGGTCTTCGGATCATCGTTGTACTCGACGACATAGGATGTCGGATAATCCAGGGTGAAGCTGATCGTGTTGCCATCGATCTGTGGTTCGACCTCGAAGGAAAGCGGTCTGACCACAGCCGATTCGATTTCCTCCACATCAGGGATCACGAGTGTCACCTCGATGCGTCCTTCGAAATCGAAAATGGCCACAGGGGCCTTGGTGTTGGGGTAGGAGTAGCTGAACACTCGGTTGTGGTTCACGCGGGTCTCATAGACAAAGACTTCCTCTCCCTCGACGAAGATGTCGACTTTGTCCGAACTATCGAGCATGTTCGGCCCGTCGAAGAGTTCGACCTTTGTGGTGGTGATGGTATCATCGACAACAATCGGATCGTCATTGTCGTTCGGATCACCGTTTTCAGGATCTTCGCGTCTGCAGGCAGCGACCCCTAGAACAAGGGTCAAAGACAAGACGAGTAGCAGAAAACGTTTTCCAAGCCAATGCAGGCTGTTATTGTTTTTGCTCATAAGTGCATTACCTCCATAAAGTTTAGCTAATATCATTATAATTTGCCTGCAGATAAAGCGCTATACCACAAAACTGCAAAAGGGGTTGCTAACATGTTTAAAATAACGCTTACGGCAACCGTTTACATTTTCATGGTTTTTCATCAATCAAAAGAAAAGCGCCACACGAAAAGGCGGCGCCGTTCTTATGAGGAAATATGGTGATTACTTGTCTTTTCTTGCGGTTCTTGTCGTAGTGATCAAAAGCTTATAAAGAAACTCGAGCATGGTCGCCGTCGCAAAAAGAAGGAAGCCGATGGTGAGGCCGCCCCAGAAATAGGCGAAGAAGTTCACGGTCTGCTCGATGAAGACCGCGATCAGCGATGCCAGACCGAGAAGGATACTGACGGCACCGAGGACTCTCAAAAGTCTCGCGAAAGGCACTTCGCTCAGGGTGGGACCCTCTTCATCCTTGATTTCATCGGCGAAACTAGCCTTGTCGATTCTTGCATTGATACGTTGGTCGAGATTGTCTAGACTCATAGCATAACCTCCATATTTTATTCGATAGATACAACTATCTTACACACTTATTTTAACATCAAACGGCGAATATCGCCAAAAGATAGACACAAAAACCTCAATGACGGTCCCTCAGTGGACGGCGGGGCCGATCATACAGGTCGATTTTCGCATCGAGTAGTTGAACCGCCTCTTCGGCGCTCGCAGCCGCGAAGACCACGTCTTCGAACTCATAACGTTTCCGCTTGTCGACGGGTTTGCCCGCGAGCGTGCCGCTCCACCCTTCAAGGCCGGTCATCCCGATGATGAGGCGGTTCAAGGCCCAAGCATGCGCCATCTCGCTCAGGGTGCCGCTTCCGCCGCCCACGGCGACCACCGCATCCGCGTTCACCACGATGGGATTTCGGTAGAGATCGAGGCCGGTGGGAATTACAATCTCGGCGTAGGGACTGGCATCGTTCTTGTCGAAGGTCGGCAGGATGGCGATGGTTTCAGAGCGGTTTTTTCGTGTCGCGCTTTTCGCGCCCTTGAGCGCGGCTTCCATCACACCGGTGAGGCCGCCCGTGACCACGCGGTAGCCCGCCTGTGCAACTTCACGGCCGATGGCGTAGGCGAGGTCGTATGCTTTGTCACCCAGGGTGACGCCGCCGTCTCCGATGATTGCGACTGTCTTATTCATGGACTCACATCCTTTCACCATCATTCTACCACGACGAATTCCAAAATCCGCAAATGACATTAAGCTTTGTTGTTTTTAAACGCCGCATGATTTGATAGAATAAAGGTAAGGAGGTGGTCTCATGGGTAAGAAAATCACATCGACAAGGCGGATGGGCAGCGCATTTTTCTTGAATCTCGCCTTCGCCATCATCGAGATCATCGGTGCCTTTTTGACGAATTCGATGGCGATTCTCTCCGATGCCATCCATGACCTCGGCGACACGCTTTCGCTCGGAATCTCTTGGTATTTCGAGAAGAAATCAAAAAAGAAACCCGACCCCAAATACACCTACGGCTATCAGCGTTTCTCCCTTCTCGGTGCCCTGATCAGCAGCTTCATCCTGTTCGGCGCCGCCATCTATGTCTTCACCGAAGCCGTTCCGAGACTGTTCGACCCGCAGCCTGTCCATGTGCCCGGAATGATCGCCTTCGCCCTGCTCGGCATCCTCTTCAACGGGCTCGCGGTCCTGAGACTGAGCGGCGGGGACTCCCATCACGAGACCATCGTGACTTGGCACCTACTAGAGGATCTGATCGGCTGGACGGCGATTCTTCTGACCAGTATCCTTTTGCTCTTTGTGGAATGGTATTTCCTCGATACCCTGCTTGGCATCCTGATCACCATCTATATCCTCGTCCATGTCGGCCGGAATCTACACAAAGTCATCCAGGTCCTGCTTCAAAAATCCCCGGAACACGTCGATGTCGGACAGATCGAAACGGATATCGAAAACTTCCCCGGCGTCTACAAGGCTTTCCATATCCATGCCTGGTCCCTAGAGGGCAAAAAGACCATGCTCACCATGCACATCGTCGTCGAGACCACGCTATCCCCTCAGGAAATCAACGACCTCAAAGACCGAATAAAAAAAAACCTGCGTGATAAGGATATCGAACACTGTACCATCGAAATCCATTTCAAGGATCAGGACAAGATACACAAGAATGACTGACTTGCAAATAAAAGAAGCCCACTTCTTGGAAGCGGGCTTCTACTAGGGGTATAATCAGGTTGAGGCTGGCTATTCTTCGTCGTTGTCAGAGTGCCCCGGCATACCGTTCATACGGTCACGGGCCTGCTCACGACGCTCTTGCATCGCTTGTTGTCTTTCTTCGCGGATCACATCGATGCGTGCTTCTACGTCTTCACGGATCTGTTCGTAATCAGGGGTTTCCACTTCACCCTGTTCGACACGGTCACGGTGCTGTTCAACGCGGTCTCTTGCCATCTCACGCATCTCTTCTTTCATCGCTTGCGCCTGTTCACGGCGTTCGGCGATGAATTCGTCCATGTGCGCTCTGTGG